>Ga0222715_10000842_pt1 | contig 30373 bp, 18 predicted proteins | sample C33_9DmetaG_FD_165056 | JGI IMG/M metagenome (GOLD analysis project Ga0222715, IMG submission 165056) | Estuarine water microbial communities from San Francisco Bay, California, United States - C33_9D | ecosystem: Environmental > Aquatic > Marine > Unclassified | place: USA: California...
ATATGGTATACACAAGAACACTCTAATCCATGTGTTCGCGCCCAGGGTACTCGTCTTTCACTCGTTGAACGTCGAGCCGAGCTTGCTCGAGTCGCGCAATCGCCTCAAAGCACGACAGCAAAAAGTACACGACAAGAGATGTGACGAGATATCCCCATACTTTTGATGGTGACATTAGCGAAGTCGCCGCTTGCTTTGTCCTCCTACTAGACATGACTTTTTCTAACATCGAATTAATAGATTCATTCATCTTCTTGTCAACTTCCCACGAAGTTGGAAGCCATCCACTGAAGAAGGCGATGATTTTCTCCCTGCTGTTCTTGTAAAACAGCGCACTTAAAACCAAACCTTGGGTAGGTGACTTGATGAATCCTTTACCTAACGTCGTGGCCGTGATAAACACCCAAAACGGCATCATAAAACTTCCACAGCACACTCCACACAAATCAAACGCTGCGTTAGGCCACGACGCCATGGCAAGCAACCCAAAAAATCCATACTTCTTCATAAAGTCAATCATCCAAAGTTTGAATTCATGAATTCGTCTCTGTATGCCATCCATATCATTCGCGTCAACATGGGTGATATCGATTAACTCTTTGTTCTCTCTACCAGCCTTGGCGGCGAAAAATGACACCCAGTACGGCGGTATTTCTCCAAATGCTGTTCCCGAGCCCCATACGATGCAAGCGGGTAAAACGTTGAACCAAACGTCGAAGTAACTCGCACTCACACGTGATTTCACCGTGCACTCAAACAACTCATCGGCCGCCATCTTGAACCATATGTTTGTTCTGGAATCAAAATCCGCGTGCCCACATCTTTCAGCAGTCTGACACACTTTCAAAATGTGCGGAAACAAGAACAACAGACCAGTATGCATTCCGCTTCCAAAGCCTACAGAGCTCGCAACACCTAGGGCGAGCCACCATAGTCCCCACTCTATCCAAAGCTCACATTCGTCTACGAATGCGGCGTGTGGACCTCTAGTATCTTTCACCCAGAAACAAAACAATAAGGAAAGTAATAAAGGATACAACACACGCTTGCGACTAGTAATCACGCGTTCACCAAGCTTCTTGGTTTCCCTCCAAAGCACGCGACCAACGAGGTAAGATGTACGTAGCGGCTTGGTAGAAAATTTAATCTTCTGACGTTCGGCTTTGAGTTCTTGGACTAACCGCCCCCGTGCCGCCGTTCGCCTCGTCGGCGTCCCTGGCATGCTGACGCACTCACAAGGCGGACGTCACTAACGTTGAGTTTGGTGACGACCGCGTGGAAACTACGAGCGACTAGGAGATTGTTGACGAGTGGCACGTGCACTTTGCGCGTAGTTCGTCCCAAAGCCAAATTTCGCACTACTATTCACGATGCGACCGATTTCGCAGAGCTTCGATGTGTGGGCTCATCACGCGTGCCCACAAACGTTTCTTTTGTAGACTCTTCTTTAGAGACACCCAGGCGCGCGGGAGGAAATTTGTAAAGGGGGTAAGTAAATGACACCGTGCTATTTTCTAAACGGAATAAAATTAAATCTATCTCTTTCCAGAAGACGCTCCAACTGGCTCGGGGGCGACGGGCGCGGGGGCTTCAGTCGCAGGAGCTGGAGCGCCAATCGCGGATTCGATGACTTCTCGGTATTCAGATTTCATCTTGACCCCACTCAAAACTTTGAGACGCTCCTTCTTGTAAAATATTTGCGTCGTCGGTGTTCCAGCAACGCCCGCAGCCTCGGCAATTTCCGGGTCTGCCACGATGTCGATTTCTACGTAGTGCACCTTGGAATCGTACTCTTGAACAACCTTGTCGAGCATCGGCTTGAGTCTGCGGCAGGGTCCGCACGTGGGCGACGAGTACATCACCATCAACACGCGGTCACTCTCGTGATAAAGTTTACGGAGCGCGAACTGGCCATAATGCTTAGTGGCCTCGATATCGAACGTTTCGGAATCTTCAGCTTCAGGTTCAGCGTCTTCCGCAGTCTTCGACGCGGGCTGCGCCTTTTGCTTGGACTGATGATACTCGATGAGTAAATTATTTTCAGTGAGATAGCGCTCGACGGTGATGGCAGCCATGCATCCTGATCCAGCAGCAGTAATCGCTTGACGGTATTCCTGGTCGTGAAGATCACCCGCAGAAAACACGCCTTCAAGTGAGGTCTTGGAGCCATCTTTTACGACAACATAACCGGCGCTGTCGAGTTCAATTTGGTTGCCATAAATTTTGCTGTTTGGGGTGTGCCCGATGCCATAGAACAATCCCTTGACGTTTAGCCTACGTTCATCCCCGTTAGCAGTGTCGCGCAATTTCAGTGATCCTAACAACCCCTTCGAATTCGGTAAAGCGTCGACGCACTCGGTGTTGTAGTGTACTGTGATACCCTTGTGTTGAATCACGCGGTCTTGCATCGCCTTGGACGCGCGCATAGTCGGACCACGCACAAGCAAGTGCACGTGTTTGCAATACTTGGTCAAGTACACAGCCTCCTCTGTGGCTGTGTCACCCCCGCCAACCACTGCCACCTCCTCATCCTTGAAAATCGGACTCGCTCCATCGCAAATAGCACATGCGCTAATGCCCTTACTCCACAACGTCTGCTCGGCTGGAATACCCAATCGTTTCGCCGTCGCCCCTGTGGCGAGAATGACTGAGTTCGCCTTGACTTCACGATCAGACGATCGAATGGTGAAAGGTCTGGTACTGAAATCCACCGTCTCCACGTCCTCGGTGTGCATGACCGCACCCCAACGCTCGGCTTGTTTTCTCATCTTGTCCATCAAGTCTGGACCCGTGATGCCTTCTGGGAATCCTGGAAAGTTTTCCACTTCCGTCGTCGTCATGAGTTGTCCCCCGGGCACACCACCGGCTTGGAATCCTTCAAACACTAATGGTCGTAAGTTTGCCCGTCCGGCGTAGATTGCCGCGGTGTATCCAGCCGGTCCTGAGCCAATGATCACCACGTTTTCCACCCCACCGCTGGCATCATCTTGTGCTGACGCTGCCGCCCGCGTCGTCGTCTTGCACGTGCGTTGCGTGCGCGCGCGTGCGTTGTGTCGTCGTCGTCGTCTCACATCCGTCGTTCCACTCAAGGCGTGTACCACCCCCGAGCGCGTCATCGTCGTCGTCGTCGTCGACATCGCACGTCGTCGTCGTCGTCGGTGCCTCCTGCTGGGGAGTGAGGACATATCCACACCCACGCACGCGACGCTGTCGCGGACCTCACCCGTGGGCGCGACGTGTTCGGACCGACGATGGATGTGGATCGTATAGTATACAACCCAACATTAAGCTATGTGTGTGTGTGACGTGACGTGACGTGTGTGGGGGTGACTCTGGCCCGACATGTGTGCGTTCGTTGTCATACTATATAGGTACACAACGTACTGTTATACGACACTCTGGCACACACGCACGCACGCGCGCACGCGCACGCAACCCCCCTGTCGTGCATTTGGTCGGTCGAGGACGGTTTGAACGCGGGGACGCGACTGCGAGCGAGCGATGGAGGAGGAGAACCAACGGTGCGCAGGATGACGCGAAAATAACGCGCGAACCACGCACACGGTCTCGAGCGCGAGTGATTCCGGTAGAAAAGGCGCACACCGCACACACCGCACACGCCGCACACGCCGCACCACGTGGTCTTTGCGTCGACATGAGTCCCGCGGACGAAGCGCTCGACGTCATAAAATATGAAGTACGTCGAGGCGACAGACACTCGTTTGAGTGCGGTGAAAGCGCACGAGTGACGATGATATCGAGCACTGACGACGATTTGTGACACGTAGGAATGCAATGTGAATGATTTTGTGATTGTTGAAAGCGGCGAGGCCGAGAAGTGGAAGGCAAAGGTGCGCACGCGTGCACAGACAAGTCATACGCGTCACAAACTCATGGATGGATGTCTTTACGTAGATTATCAAAAAAGTCGAAGGTCGACTGCGAGTTCGATGGCTCAGAGAATGGACCCCGTCATGTGCGGAAGAGGTGCGTCAGTGCTGAACGAATTCGCGCGCAGAACACGATTGATGAAGACATGAACGAACACAGAACATGGACCATGTGACGCATATGTGTGTATTTGCAGCGCATCCATCTAAACTAATTTGTACTCTTTACATAGGACGTTGGTGAAACTGATCTCTATGAGTGGGATCCTCACGATGCGAATGACATCGAAGTTGCAAACTTGATCGAGATCGGTCCTTGTTTATTTCACAAGGTACGTTTTACACTGGTTTTCCAAAAGGAATGCATACACTGGCAAGCGTTGTTCGCACGACAACTCGCATGGTATTTTTCACTGCAAAGACTAAGCGAATCGCACGTGTTCGATACAAACAGGTATCTCGTCCGGGCTTTGAACCTGCTGGCCAAGTCTTCTGCCGCGATGCAACGTGCGCTGGACGTTGTGTAGTCGAGACCAAGCGCAAGGTGCAAAGCACTCCTGGCTTGATCAAAACAAAGAAAGAGCGCAAAACCAACCCCGTGCCGGATGGATTCGTCGAATGGGAAGAGAATGTGATTGCCGAGTCTTTGTCACGTGATATTGACTCGAATCCATTCCATTACATCAACCTGGTGAGTGTCGAAACACTTTCAAACGTACTATGCTCTCGATTTCCATGACTAACAAAATTTGTTTCCACGACACAGCGTCAATCCAGCGGTGTGTCGGAATCTCGACCGTTGTACGAGAAGACAACATGCGAGTGTAAGATTCTTGTGCCGCATTTGAACGTACGTGCAAGCGATCGATTTACGGGAAAAAGCTGTTGATTTATGTATTTAATTCCAGGAACGACTCGCTCTTGAGAGTTTGAATGTGAATAAAATTCACGCGTTTAGTGACGGTGAATGCCCGAGTAAAGCTATCAAGGTACGGGATAATTAATTGATTGATTAAGTGCACACACTGAATTCATCAATTGAACAGTGTGGTCGCATTCCTCATGCTCTCGCTGTGCGACGAGTCGAGAATAAAGGATATGGGATTTTCGCGCGAGAAAACATCGAAAAGGGTGCTTATCTCTTCGAATACGTTGGGTATGTTTAACGTTATCGGTGAATCACTACCACAGAACTCAATCTGTGCATTTTAGGGAAATTATTAGCAAGAATGAAGCGAGCGACAGGGAGATTAAATATGCCGAGAACAGGTGCGAATTAATTAATTAATTCAACTCATGACATAAATTTACCTGGTTGCTTTAATTTTCGCGAATTAACAGACAATTTTATCTTCATGATATTCATGGTACGTGCGTCACACGCTCAGTGAACCACAGTCCTGAAAACGACGCACGCATGAAATGAATTAATTATTGACACTTTCGTGCTGCAGGGAAAAAAAATCACCCATCATATGAACGCTACGTCATTGATCCTACAACGAAAGGCAACATTGCTCGCATGCTCAATCACAGCTGCGTACCGAACGTCACTACGATCGAGATTGCGGCTTCGGAAGATTGTTTGGTGAGTATGCATCTTCGCCGTTGAATTAATTTTACACGTGCTGACGAGTTAATTATTACTTAGATGGATTTCAATGGTAAACCGAGCCTTGTTCCACGTGTTGTATTCTTTGCGGTCAGTGATATCAAGGTACGTACACGTCAACTATGATTCGTGTGTTAATTCGTTGTGAATTAATTGCATATCGTTGTTTGGTAAAATTGAAATTATTAATTAATTATTTTTTCCAGGCGGGAGAGGAGCTCTGCATCGACTACGTGCCCAAGCGCGACGCAGCTGCGATGCGCAAAGAACTGGTGTGCTATTGTGGAAATCCGAAGGTCGGTGAAGCCAACGCCACTTGTCGGGTAAGTTTTATATTCATTCCAACGTTTCTCGCACACTTTGTCTGACGCGCGCGCTTGCGTTCACAGGGGTGGATTTTTTGAGAGGCGTTCCATATGCACCACAGTGCTCGCCAGTACATCATCAAAGATACGTAAACATCAATCATCTCATCGCTGGTTTGGCGGTTACGATTTGCATAGCACTTTAGACACGTAATAGAACGCTTCACCGTCCTCCACGCTGCGCCTTGTCGCCCTGCGCGGCGCGCCTCAACTGTCTCGACAGCTCAAGCACCTCAGACTCCGACGCTTACGATTGACGTCGTCGAACGAAGAGGTAGATATGGACGAGTCAGTAGCCCGTGCCGATCGTTTACGAGCCATGCGTGAGGCTGCTGCGGGATCGACAGCATCCGACGCCGCTCAAGCGCCAGCGCAATCGTCCCTGCCAGCGCCGTTTTCAGACGATGCCACCAGCCTAAGCCAACGTCCTGGATTCTACACCGGCGCGGGCGGTGTGACGCAATCTGCACCGTCTGCGAATGCCGCCCGCGCTCCTCCGCCACCACCACCGCCACCCGCGCATTGGGTGAACGACGCTGCGGAGGAGCGCCCCAAGTTTCACCAGGGTGGTGTCTCTGGCCGAGGAGGAGGGCGAGGTGGAGGTCAATTTCGCGGAAACAAGGCGGCACGAACGACGACGTCGGGGTACGTGAAAACAATCAATCCCGCAGAATACTACAAGGTATGTTACGAAGATACGTGCCGTCGAGCGCCGCGTCGTGCGTCTCGTATCGACCTGCGCTTGCCTGCGGCTACGCGTTTCGCGGTCAAGGACACTAACCAACCAACCGGCGCTCTTGCTCGCGCGCAGTCTTCGATGACGGCTGATCCATGGAGCGCGTTTTCGTAGCAGACAGCGCTGCGCGTGGTCGTAGAATTATACGTAGAACTTCCCATAGTTGTTTAGCACCCCATGTAGCGCGCACGTGTGTAATAAGAGTCTGTATAATAAGAGTCAGGCAACCGCATAGTTCAGAGCGCGACGGTTTGAAATGCGACACGTTGACGCGCGTTGTCACCACAGTGTGCGTGTGTAGTCAAGGACGTGGACATGACTGTTGAACACACACCCGCGACGTTATTCGCGCGCGCGGTGGACATCAAGCGCGCCATGCTCGCGGACGCTCGGCGCGAGTACGAAGAAGCTCCATCGTTTGTGCGGTGCACGGTGATACACGACGAGTTTGATGCGCGTTATCAAGCGGTGAGGGCGTTATCGACGCACGAAAGGGCGGAATTTAGTCGTAAATACATTGCGCAAGCGAATGAGGCGGTAGTAGACGAGTTGTATGATGATGCGATGGAGCATTACACCGATGCGTTGGCGGTGTTTTGTTACTTTGCGCGCGGTGAAGGCGCGTCGACGAGTACGCTTGCGTATACAGATTATTTAGAAGACGACGATGGGGATGATGAGGGTAGGGAAATCGTAAAGACCATCATGCTCAACGCATCGGCGTGCTTGATGAATAAAGATCTTAAGACGCATGCAAAAGATGTGGTGTGGGCGTGCGGGCACGCGTTGCGCGTGGACGAGCGCTCAGCCAAGGCGTATTACAGGCGCGGAAAAGCATTGGCAGCATTAGAGGAACACGAACAGGCTATGAAAGATTTGAAACGTGCAGTTGAACTCGCACCAGACGATGCACAGTATGCGCGAACACTGGCGCAGTGTACGCGCGTGCATGTTCACCGCGAGCAACAGGCGCGACGCGTGTTTGGAAAAATGTTCAACGCTGGCGCTCCGCTCTACGACGATGGAAATAACGACGAGAAGACGTCGCCTTTGACATCTGAACGTTCGATGAGTGGATCGCTACCGTATGACTCGGAAGTTTCGAATGAAGTCGAGCGCGTGCTACGCGATGAAGACCTCATGGAGAAGGCTCGAGCGATGGGCTTTGACGTCGATGAAGACGCGTTTCGAGAAGAGCTCGCGGCGCGCGTGCGAGAACAAATCCTTCGAGACAAACTCGAGCGAGCCAAAGATCTCGGGATCGATTTAAACGACGAACGAGTCAAGCAAGCTATGGAATTTTTTGACCGCCAAAAGGCAAAGGCAAACGTACACAGTCGTCGAGACGCTTTGAGTTCCCTCGCGTCGACGTGGACCTCATACGTCTCCCCGGCGCTCCTCGCGCTCATCTTCTGTCGCGTCGCGTACGTCATCATCACTCTCATCACGTCGCCGTTGCCCCCATGACGAGAAAACAATTATTATTATTATTATTATAAAATTCGAGTAGAGAGTAGAGAGCAGTAGTAGTTGTATTCAAGATGTGTCGCGCGCGCCACTCCTCGACTCTGCGCGGCGCCTATGCGTCGGGGCGTGACCCTCTCGCCATGCGCGTCGTCGTCATCCAGGCCACGCGCCACGGATGCACGTGGTCAACGTGCCCCTAAGCATGCGTCAGCATCATCGCCACCACGACGTCGTCGGGAGAAAACCACGGGTAAGGCGAAATACGCCAAAAGAATCGCCCAGCACATGGATATCGCCTTCATGGATGACCCGTGTGCGACTTTAGACCTTCCCCGGTCGTCGCGAGAGACGCCGAAACTCGTCGTGTACGACTTAGATGACACTATATGGTTTCCAGAACTGTACATGATTGCCGGCGCACCATTCGTGAAAGACCCGGTGACGAAAAAGACCACGGATGCCTCTGGCGTCGAGGTGCGCGTATACCCAGCGGCGCGCGCGTCAATCTCCCTTGTGGACACGCACGAGGCATTTTCCGGTACAAAAATCGCCGTCGCCTCTCGCACCCATCGCGGTCAATGGGCACGAACGCTCATGTCCATGTTCGACATCGCCGACGACGGCGCCCGTTCGCTCGCCCAGTGCGTCTCCTTTGTCGACGTCGCGAGCGGGACAAAAAAGGCCCACTTTGCCCGCCTGCGCGAGGCGTCGGGCGTGGAATACGAAGACATGTTATTCTTTGATAACGAAGGCGAGAATTGCGTGGATGTCGCGCAGCTCGGCGTGATATGTGTCCATTGTCCCGGCGGCATGACCGCCGACGCATGGAATCGCGGATTGGCCCTCTTCGCCGACACCCGCGGCTGAACGACCACCGCCGGCGCGTCGAGTCCTCGTCGTCTCCTAGAGTCCTCTCGTGTTGGGGTTGTATGTATATATATATATTGAGTACTAGTACTAGTACATATAGCATATATAGTTAGAATGGTATGTCTCGCCCAGTGTCGTGACGCGCGTCCGCGCGCGTGCTAAACCCCTGTGCATGGTGATGCAGCAAAATCCCGGTGGTCGTTTGATTGATTGTCTCGGTGCGCGCGGCGCCACTCGAGAGGCGTGCGTGCCCGTGCGCGTGCCGTGTCGGCGATGGCGTTCGTGAAACGATTGATAGGACGAGGAGGAGACCGTTCGGGGGTGACGACGACGAGTGCGTACGCGGTGAACGACGACGACGACGACGACGACGATGGATACGACGACGAGCATCGTCGTGGTCGTGGCGATGACGACCACGGGGCGCGGCTCGATGGGACAAATGATGGATTATTTACCACGGAAGAACGAGATGATGAGAATGTTTTAGGACAATTACATGAACGATATGGACGACGAACGTTTGCGGCGGAGAGCGGGGTGATTAAACCCACGAGTGGGGGGTTTTTAGCGAAGAAGGCGTGCGCGGGGGAGTTGCACGCGCCGACGTCGCACGTGTGCGCATTCAACGCGCACACGGTGCCTGAGAATGATTTACAACTCGATTTTGCGTATGGATATCGAGGACATGATACGAGGCATAATGCGGTGTATAATGTTGATGGAAAGGTGGTGTATGCGAGCGCGGCTACGGGGGTGGTGTACGACGGGAACGAACACGTGCAACAGTTTTTTACGTTTCACGGGGATGACATTTTATGCCTGGCGATACATCCAGAGCTCGATATCGTCGCCACTGGTCAAGCTGGACGTGACCCAGTGGTGTGTGTGTGGAGCACGAAGACGTGTGAGATTTTAGCCGAACTCAGAGGATTTCATCAACGCGCCGTGGTGAGCTTGAGCTTTGATTCAACCGGAAAGTTTCTCGCCACAGTCGGTTTGGACGACGAACATTCCATCGCCGTGTACGACTGGGAGAACAAAAAGGTGTTGGCAAACTCAAAGGGTGACGTTAAACGGATTTTTAACTGCGAGTATAACCCGTACGATGGGCGCATCGTCACCGTGGGTGAAAATCACATAAAATTTTGGGTCATGGAGAATGGCTACCTCGTCGGAAAGAATGGCGTGTACGGGCGTCTCGGAAAGCCGTCGACGATTTTATCCATCGCATTTGGCTCTGACGGCAGTGCGTACACTGGTAATCAGCACGGGGTCATTCATCAATGGGCCGATGGCGGCGAGGAGTGTATACAAAAGTTTGATCACGTCCATCAAGGCCCAGTGCACGACTTGTTTATTAGCGAAGACTACATCATCAGCGGCGGAAAAGATGGAAAGATTAATTTTTTCACGCAGTACATGGAAAAGGTATTCTCTGTAGACATGGGACAAGTAGTTGAGAGCATCGTTGATGACCAAGGCAAGCCAGTGTGCTATTACGACGGCAAAGCGGTGTGCGTAAAATCGTTATACTTGGATGGCGTGCAGTTGCTCGTCGGTACGGCGACTGGCGAACTGTTTGAATTCGATTTGAGCACTGAGGACGCGTGGAAACGAAACAGACGAATCATCACACAAGGGCATGCAAATGTGTTTGATGCCAATGCTTCTCTATATAACGCTGAACTTTGGGGCTTGGACTGTCATCCATCGCAAGCAAAATTTATCACCGCTGGCGACGATAGAACGGTGCGCACGTACGACATGTATCTTAGACGACAATTATCCTCAAGGAATGTTGCCAGCCGCGCGCGATCATGCGCATATAGCCATGATGGTAAATACATAGCCGTCGGTTTCTACGGTGGGGGATTCATGGTGTACGAAGAAAAGACTGGTCAGGAAGTCGCGGCGAAGAAGCATCGTCGTTCAATCATCAGCGATGTCAAGTTTAGTCCAGATGGACGCTGGCTGGCCATCGCAAGTCATGACTTCTTCATTGATATTTACGATACAAAAAGCCACTATAAACGCGCCGGTGTGTGCAAAGGTCACGGTGCACCAGTGACGAATGTGGACTGGAGTGAGGATGGCAAGTACTTGCAATCGGTGTCGCAAGATTTTGAATTGCTCTTCTGGGAGATTCCTTCGTGCGAGTTGATTGAGTTTGCGGCGGCGTTGAAAGACGTAAAATGGGCGACGTGGACGTGTACTATTGGCTGGCCTGTGCAAGGCGTTTGGCCCAAACACAGCGATGGGACTGATGTGAATGGATTGGCACGAAGTCGTGACGGTCGGGTGGTTGCTACGGCGAATGAAGACGGCGTCGTGCGCTTATTCCGGTATCCGAGCGATGTCGGTCGAGCTGACCATAAGACGTTCGTAGGACACAGTTTTCACGTCACAAAGTGTTGTTTTAGCTATAACGATGAATTTTTAGTCACCATCGGAGGGGAAGATCGAACAGTGTTGCAGTGGCGACACTACGAGCCCGACGAAGGCGACGAAGAAATGACGAGCGACGTTGAAGAGGAGATCTTTACAGCAGTCGAGGATTACGATGACTTTGGGATAACAAATAAGATGGCGCAAATGGTCTTCACCGGGCATTTGAAAGGTATTCCGCAGTACGTGCCGCTGAGTGTGTACAAGGCGACACCAATGCACGACATTCCACCAGACAGCGGCTTGGATGCGGGAAGTCGTCTCGCATTCTTGCCGTGCGCCAGTAGCATCTACGCACCTGACGACTATGTGCGCGAGCCAGACATTTTATCCGCTCCATTAGAAGCCGTGCAGCTTGAGTTTGCTCACGGATACCGTGCGCATGACGCCCGTGATAATTTACACTACGCGGCATTTGGCGACGTCGTGTACAGCACCGCTGGCTTGGGTATCGTGTATAATAGAGAGGCGCACTCGCAGGTGTTCATGGGGGAGAACCCGGCTTCGGAAGAAATTTCGGGGCATACTGATGACGTGACGTGCTGCGCACGCCATCCCAATGGGGTCATCTTCGCCACCGGGGAAGCTGGCTGCAATCCCAAATTAATCGTGTGGAGCAGCAACGCAACAAAGCGTCCAGTCGTAATCATTCAGGGTTACTTCAAGAAGGCCATTGCATCGGCAACGTTCTCTCGAGATGGTTCGAAATTATGTGCTGTAGATTGCGACGTTGGTCACAAGATCGGTGTTTACAATTGGCAAACCGGGGAGCTTCTGTCAAGCTGCGATGGAAGTCCAGAAAAAATTGTGAACATTGCGTGGTCGCCGTTCCAAGACTACATCGTTACTCTAGGGGTAAAGCATTGTGTCTTTTGGTCACCAGACCCGTTGAAAGGACGCAAAGCTGTATTTTCTAAGAGAGGCACGATTCAAACTGCATTGTGTTGTGGATTTCCGGCGGCAGATACCACAGTTGTAGGCACGCAGGATGGAAGCTTGTACTTGTTCCGCGGTTACCAGCTGGGCACGAATGCTCGACGGGTGCACAAAGTTGCTCAAGCTATTACAGCTACGCGAGATATGATAATCTCCGCAGGTTCAGAGGGCGTGGTAAAATTCTGGACCGCAGACTTGAGCTTGTTACTGCGAAGTGTTCCGATTGAATATCCAAACGTCACCACGGCGTGTGTGAAATCTATGCACTTGCACGGAAAGATGTTGCTGTTGGGTACTCGTACGGGTGAAGTGTTTGAGATGAACACCACGTCGTATTCGTACAATTTACTCTTCCAAGGGCATGGGTATGGCACTATTTGGGGTCTCGACGCGCATCCGAGCGATCATCAAATCTGCACTGTCGGCGATGATTCGACGGTTCGAGTGTGGGACGTCCCGTCGCGTCGAATGGTGATGGTGCGTCACTTGGGTGCGAAAGCGCGTTCGTGTGCGTACCACCCAGATGGTACCCAAATTGCAGTGGGTTTAGCTGGTGGTGGAATCATCATCTTCAGCTCGGATTCCCTCGACACGGTGCACTTGCGCAAAGACCGGGGTGAGCCGATTGGCGTGCTCAAATATAGCCCGAATGGTCAGTACATCGCCGTCGGTTCCGAAGAAAATACCATCGACATCTACGACGTCGGCAAGCAATATTCCCGAATTGGTGTCGCCAAAGGTCACTCCTCAAAGGTTATTCAACTCGACTGGTCCACCGACAGCGCGCTCTTACAATCCGCGAGCGCCAACGCCGAGTTGTTATTTTGGGAAATGCCAAACGGCGCTCAAGTCAAATTCCCAGCAGACTTACGAAACGTCGAGTGGTACACGTGGTCTTCCACCTACGGCTGGCCCGTACAAGGCATAATCCCCAATCACTCCCTCGGGGACGATATCACGTGTTGCGACCGCTCGCACACGCGAACGTGCGTCGCCGTCGGAGACGCCCGCGGCGTCTTGCGCGTCTTCCAATACCCCGCCCATCAAAACGCCCAATCGCGTGCATTCGGTGCGCACTCTGGGGCAATCACTCAGGTTAAGTTTTTATTTGATGATTCCTACGTCATCACCGTCGGGGCGGATATGACTATATGTCAATGGCGCGTCGTCTTGGGCGCGGCGTAATCGTTCCAGCGCGCGCGCGCGAGGCGAGGCCACGTGATTGGGGTATAGGACTGTCCGACCGACCACACACATACCATACTATCCACCCTTGTAACACTGTTATAGCCAATAAACACACACACGCTATACCGATTCGAATATACTTGGTGTATTTTGTGGTTAAATATGGAATGGGCAATGTATGTGTTTCGTTAATAGACATTTGATGGTTTGAATACTTATGTATGTCACGGTTCGTCTCGTTTTGGTCAAAATTTGTTTGCGCGTGCGCGTGTTACAAGACTATACACGTTATGTTACAAAATTGCGTGTGCAGCCCCCTGCCCGGGGGTGCGTGTTGTTTCTTTTTGCTTTCATTCGATAACGACGCCGTAATAATGTTCGTACTTGAGTGCCCACCTATCTTTTGGTGTCTTTCCACCGGGATAGAGGAGATTCTTTCGCATCGTGAGCTTGAGCGGGAACGACGACGAGAATTTGAAATAGTAGTCGTAACCGAGACATTTCCAGTCCGTCTGACACTTTGCATCGAGGGCTTCCTCGAATGATTCAAAGCTTGTGGTGTCGAGGTTACCGGGATCGACGCTTTTAAAGCCCGGTGCAGGATTTACGTACTTCTTCCAGATGCCCCTATCGTAAACGGTGTTGGTGTGTGTGTCGCCGTACGTGAGCAAGTCCCAAACTCTGTCTGACTTTTGGCCGTAGCCGATGCAATCAAAGCGTTTCCAGCACGCTTCTTGCACAGCGTCTCGATCTTCTGCATCGTCTGAACTGCTTTGTCCCCACTTTTCGAGAAACGCGAAACCTGAGTCTGGCAATACGTAGTTGCGAATCTGAGCTCCGTTGTATTTTGACGGCGTCGCCGTGGTTGACGCTTGCAGCAAGTCCCAGCATTGTACAGTATATAACGTCACTCCAAAAATTTTCTTTGTTGTTTTGTATTGCCCGAACCCTATGCAACCATTCGTCTCCATGCATTTCAGTTTGACTTGTTTGAAATCGTCCTCGCAACCAGCCTCCGCTAGAAATTTGCCCCCGACGACTCGTGAAGGAGGGACGTAAGTGTTCGGATTTTCGTGATAAAGCTGACTTTGCGTCTTCTGCTCGGGTGGAAGGACTGCGTTTACCGCGTTCTGAGCCGTAGCGATATCAGCTGCTGTCGGTGCCGTAAACAACGCAGACGCGTCGTATTCTGGCGGCGGTGTTGGCGCTGGCGCTGGTGCTGGTGACCAGTTGAAGTTGATTTTGGGCAGTTTGAACCTTCCCAAATCACCAGAAGACTGCTGCATAGAATCTTCACCGAGCGATGACGACGAAGACGAAGCTGCCACACCGAAAGGTGTGTAAGTTTGCCCACTTGTACAAGGTTCGCCGTCGGTTCGGATGCAGATTCCGGTGTGACAAGTCCCTTGCGTAACGCCAGCGCTTGGCCAGGGTGCCGGATTGACATCAGAGCTCGCTGAGCTCACTTGTCCAGAGAAAGAAATGCCGTAAATTTGATCCGGGCTAGCAGTCGCGTGAATGTATGAAACGCCAATATCGATACCCGCAGGAACGATTGGTAAGTCTACACCCAGATCGAGGGCGAAATAGCCCGCCGTTCCAGCGACGGTGCCAATGTCTTTGTACCCAGAGACGGCAATCGACGCGCTGACAGAACCTTCTGCGCCAGTCTTTGGCGGAATAGAATACCCACTTCCAACGCAAGCAGCCACGTAGCAAAAGCGCGTTCCATCGAGATCGGCACCAACTCCAATCTCTGTGGCGGCTTCTACTTTTTGAACGCCGCCTGTCAAATCTCCTCCCAAGATGACTCCGAACGTGAAGGCGGGTAGATCTCCACCCTTCAGAGCCGGGCAAGATGTCTTCAAACGCTCACCGAACGCTTTGATAATCTCAACGACTACCGTCGCTTGTGGAAATACCATGGCCCAGACCATGTTACACGCGACACCTGACATTTCATTGAAATACTTTGTCCTCGATTCTCCACTTTCTTGTCCTTTGAGAACGTCTTCGACGAGATCAAACATCCCCGTGCCTTGACCTCTCAACGCGTTGGCAAACTTTTTCAAGTCAGCCAAGCCTTCAAGGCACTCCAACTGACCCAACAATTGCTGAATCAGCTCGATGACGTTCTCAATTTCGGCGACGGCTTCAAGCGAGGCTTCACGCATGGTTTCAACGGCATCCTCGCTCCAGCCTTCCGCGGCGCTGTAAGCGTTCTCGATTCCAGTATGCTGCCACGCGTCTATCGCGGCGGAACTGACGCCACTCACCACTTGTGTACTGAGCTGATGCGAAGTCTGGACGGCAATCGCTTGCATGGCTGTTCCCATGTTGTACTTCTTGCACGATTTCTTGTCGCTGGACAACTCGAACCCCACCATGCACTTGGAGCACGTGTTACTCGTCCCGACGACACGATATTTTCTGCACTTCGCCGTAAACTTGACCGGAACACCTTTACAACACCCATTCCACTTGCAACCACTGAGTGTGCACTTTGGACAAAAGCATATCTTTTCCGTCTCGCACGCGCTGACGCCGACGACGACGGATCCCGCCGGACACGTCGCGGGCGCAATCACGGAGCAACCGTAGTCGAAATCGCACGACTTCATTTGCGGAGTGCCAGAAGGTATGAGACAGTTCGCCGGTGCGGGATCGGAAATGGTGCACGAATCTCCGAGCGCCGCGATCGCCGCCGACCCGAGCTTTGTTTCGTTTCGATGCGCGTACGCCGTGCACGTGACTAAATCATCATTGAGACAGCCCGCCGACGCGATGCGTTCCGGTGGACACCGTCGCGCGACAGTGTCAAACGCACCGAGCGACGACGGAAAACTTACCCAATCGCGCGTCGTCTTGCCCGCACCTGCCGTCAAGACAAGCGCACCGACCGACGCACCGAGCGTCAACACCCAATAATACCCACGGCGCGCGTGTCTTCTCGTCGTCGCCGCGCGCGGCGTCACCAACGGCGTGTGCTCGTCGGCGTCCACAGCGCACATATATATATATATACTAGTATATATATGTGTGTATGCGTGATATATGTCACGTCGTCCCCGCGCGCGCGCGCGCGATGTGGCGTCCATGGCCGCATCGCCGTCGCGCCGAATCGTGTCCCAACGCTCGGACCGCCGGCGAGGTCGAACGCAGAAAAGTACTCACGTAGTGGAGTGAATAAGTGGTTATTAAAAGTCAAAGTCTGAGGTCACGATACACGAGGGTTGAGCACGCAACGTGTACTAACGCAGTACACGTACTCACGTAGTGCACCAGTGAATAAGTGGTTATTAAAAAGTCAAAGTCTGTACGACGACATCAACCGACCGACCGATCGACCGATCGACCGTTTACACCGTTGGCGTGCGACGCGGCGACGACGACAGTGCGCGGCGTTCACGGGACGACGACGACGAGGACGACGAGGACGACGTGCGCGTGGGTGCGTGGGTGTGTTTTGTACCCGTCGTCGTCGTCGTCGTCGTCGTATACGCGTCACCGAACGACGACGGGATAGATCGACACACCGTCGTTGGTGTTCATGACGTTTAAACCGCGCGCGGGCGTTCGGGACCGGCGGGCGTTATTGGAGGAATGGCGACGACGACACGGAGGAGGAGGTCAACGATCGACGACGACGAGGACGAATGATGGTGGGAGTGAGAGTAGCATGCCTAGTGGTCAGACGACGATGACGGAGAGTGGTGCGCGTGGGGGGGTGAAGGGGAATACCGCGCGCGAGGGCGGAGGCGCGGGCCCGAGGACGTCGACGTCGACGATTGGGATTAAGTACGACTATGCTGGTATGGGACGACAGACGACGGTGATGAGGAATATTACTCACGATGATGGGGTGTTAAAGGGTATACAACCGCTGGTGAGTGGGGACGAAGGCGTGGGGTCGGGGAAGGGAGAGGCGCGCGCGCGCGAGGCGGCGGCGAAGAGCCGAACGTCGGGGGAACAAACATCCACGTCGACGCCGGCGAAATCGACGGTTTCATTGTTTTCTTTGTCGTCTTCGCGCAGAGGAAATGGAAGCACGAATACGACACCGAGCAAATTGACGGTTGACACCATGCCATCGCCCGCGGTTCGTGCGCGGCTAAAGATTGTGGAGGGTGAAAAGGCGGCGTTGGAGGAGCTCGCGGCGAAATTGCGCGCGTCTTCGGAAGCGGCGCTGGAAGCTGCACATTCGAGTCGCGCACAAGCAGAGGAACGCGCCAAAGATTTGACGGCACGGTTGCAAAAATTAGATGCCGAGCGCTCGTCTTTGGAATCGAATATGGCGACCGTTCGAGCGCAAGCGCAGGCGTTGTTGACGGCGAAGGAGGAGCACGCGCGGGCGTTGCGCAAGGAGAAGCGTGCAGCGGAAGCCGCCACTAAAGCGCTCGAGCAAGTCAAGCGAGATGCAGCCAACGCAGTGCAGGAAAGAGAATTCACGATCGAAGCTCAAGGGGCGATGTTACAGCAACTTACAGATGATCTCGAGCGCGCTGAGCGCAGCCGAGAGGAGGCAGAGTTGAATGTTGAAGCCAAGGATAGGCATCTCAGCGACTTGCGGGCGCAGCTTCAGCAAGCGAGACACGACGTCGAAGCAGCGGTCAAAAATCGATCGAGCTCGATGCAAAATAATGATTCAGGTGTGCGGGCCAGTCACGAAAAATTGCTACAACTCGCCGCGGCGCGGCAAGAGGCTGAGACAGAGTCCAAGCGCGCTCGTCAGCACGCGCGCGCGCTTGAGATTGAAGTAGAAGCGAGACGCCGCGAGCTTGAGACTGTGCAGTGCGAGTTAGAAAAGTGCTTGGAAGAGGAACGTTTCGAGCGTCGTCGGGCTGAGGAAGCTTTCGAAGAGATGGAAGTCGAACGCAATACGCTCGAGAAGCTCGTCGAGAAGCGAACGCTGGAGAAAATTGCTCTAGAGGAGCGCTTGGAAGAGGTCACTGAAGAAGCTGATTATTTACGTAACGAGATGAAAGAACGCGACGAAATGCTTCGCGAAGGCAACGCATTAGTCGAAGCCAAGGAGACTGAGCTCGACGAGGCGGTTACTTACGTTTTATCCCTTCAAGATCAACTCGCGAATCTGCAAGCAGCAGGTATGCAAGGCGCTGCGGTTGCAGAAGAAATACAGGAAATGCAACGCAAGGAGAAGGCTTTGCGGGAAGAAAAGCAAAAGATTGTTGACCATATGCAAAGTGAATTGACTCTCAGAGATGCCATGTTATCCGAGACGAAAGCTTCGTTGAAGACGAAGGAAGCCGAGCTTAACAAATTGCGGAGCGAGTATCATAGCAAACGCGCAGAATTGGGTCCCCTTGAGCTCGAGCTCGACAGGTTACATGAGAAGATAAACGATTTCAAGGCGCAATTAATCGAGAAAGACGCCAAGTTAGACGCGAACGATAAGATGCTGAAGCAGCTGATGTCGGCAGAAAAGCGTCAGAGCGCAAATGTCGCTCGCCTCGAGTTTGGTCTCGCTGAGCGCGATGAAAAGTTACGCAACTTTAATGAGGAGTTGAACAACCTCAAGATGGAAACCGAGCAGCAAGAAGAAAAGGCTGCGTCATTAGTGTTGCGTGAAAACGAACTTTCTGAGCTGAAAAAGGCTACTGAGATGGAGTTATCGTTGCTACGAGAGCAAAATGCGCGCGAAGTGAAGCAGCTCACAGACAAAGCCAAGAGCGCGGTGAAGCGTGCTCAAGAACTCGAAGATGAAGTCGCTCGGTTGCGCGACACTTCTACCGCAACGACTGATCTAGACATTTCAAATCTTCGCTCGGAGTTGGATGACAAGCAAACTAAATGGGAAGCTGCGCAGGTGGAAATTGCCCAGCTCTACACGTCAATCGCTGAGCTCGAGTACAAGGCGGAAGAGTCCATGAGTGCACTCAAGGCTGAGCTCGAGTTGACGAAAGCTGAGCTTGTCAACGCCCGTAAGGAAACAGATGAGGCTCGAGCCAATGTCGATGAAGTTCAGGCTGAGAGCATGTCCCTGTTGGAAGGTATCAAGGAAACGAGCGCCAGCATGGAAAATCGCCTCAACGAATACAAACAGTTGGTGGAAGCACGTACAGCTCAGGTGAAGGATTTGCAAAGAGAAATGCATGATGCTCGTGCAAAATTAACAGAGGCTGCACAGGCGAAGGAGTCAGCGATGAAATCTGTCACAGTGATTCAAAAGCTTGAAAGCGCGCTCAAGTTCAAGCAAGCAGAAGCCGAGCGGTTGAAGGGTGAAATCGTCAAAGCGCAAAAGCAGTTAGCGATGTTCCAGCAGGAATTAAACTCGAGTAAGCACATGCAAAAAGAATTGCAGGCTACTGTTGAGGAAATGCGGTACAGATTTGAAAAGTCTGAACAGCAGCGCGACATGCTCGCGGGTTCGCTGGCAAAGCAAGAGCAGTACCATGAAAGCGCCAACAAGGCTAGAGAGGAAATACATCAAATTGCCCTCGAAGACGCCGCGGATGAGCTGAAGATTATAAAGCGAAAGTCTATGACGCTCGCTTCAGCGCTGCAGCAGCACGTGAGAATTCACGAGCTCGACGCTGAGGTCGCCTTGCTTGTGGATGAGTTTGCGGAAAAGATTGATGATTCCTTGGCAACGCAAACTGCACTGCCAACGCCCACCATGGTGCTCAACGAAAATTCTAAGCACAAGACGAAGCCGAAGACATATCGCAAGACTCCAGCAAAAGCTATGGCGCCATCCAAGTTCATCACCCCTGTGCGACCCGACGCGTCGTTGAAGGAGAATATCAACAAGCTCAACGAGCGAGCGGATCAAATTTCATTCGATGATTTGATGGATAGCGCGGGTAAAACCGTTCAGGAGATGACACAGGCATTTACCACCCCCGGGGACGAAAATGCCGTGATGAAGACGCCAGCAATGTCGGGGAAGACGTTCGCGCCGCACTCGGCGACAAAGCGCGCTCCCCTCGGTGAAGTCAAGGCAAACGTAGTCTAAAACACCTATGTAAGTAAACATGTACAGACGTTCTTTACATTTCTCTATGCAAGCTAATGATTCTACATTCTAATATTTTCTAGCAACTGTGTCACAACCTGCATGGGAACCGAAAGTAATTATTGACGGTTAGTGAGTGCTCGCTCGGCGTTCAAACTTCGGGCGCGTCTTCTTGAGAAACTTTCAGAAGGTGTATTTCCTAATCACGCGGATCATACGGCTCTTCCACCAGAATTCATCAAAAAGTCTCGGTAGAAAACGTATACAAAATTAATAAAGATGAATAAAGATGTAATCACCCGTTTGGCACCGAAAAGTCATAGCCCGAAGGCGAACAGACCGGCTTCCTATCATGGAGGCAAAAATTGCTCTAAGGCTCTCTTTGGACAGTTTGCCGTCAACGCGTGAGCTCAGGAAACCGTGGCAGAGGAGCCTAAAGTTTTGACACGAAAAAATGCAAGGCTTTTAAAATGTCGGTGCAACATAAAGACACGCAACTGAATATAAGAAACCCAGAGCGCAACACGACGCACGCTTCGGCTGTTGCACAAGACTTGGGACGCGTCCGGCGATTAAGAACGCCACACCGCCCGGGGTGAAGACTCGTGCGTTTGGAAATAATATCCACGAAATGTAAAATGTACCAGCGAGACAGGTCAACGACGAGTACTAAGAACGCCGCCATTGGTTTATATCTGGCGTAACCATACTGTACGCGTCAAAGCCCCGCGACGGGTCAAACGGGCGTCGACCCGCCGACGCGAGTGAGCTCTAACGCGATGATTGAACAAACCAATCACAGGGGAAAAAGGCGAGTATAAAGCGCGCACATCGCAACAATGACGCACCTTCATTCACGTATGCGCGAAGAATTGCGACGCTAACCAGTTAAAGTACACGTACGTAATGCACCCCGGGATCAGCGTCGGCAGCGCGTAGACATAGTAATCGTCCTTGATGATGGCATCAACGGAATTCCACCCCGTGGACTGTGAGTTAACATCAATAAACACTCGCCCAACGACATTTAGCGCCATCGTCGCGATGACGCTCGCGCTGACGACGCATAGACAGAGTCCTAATAGACGCACGTCTCGACCTTCCTCGGGAGGGTTCCATCGCCAACCCGAGGGTTTCATCATCGTCGGCACGGGCACTGCGTCATGGCCACCGCGCATGGATGCGGTCTGATGCGTTTGTCCGCTCGGGTCGTCCGAACCGTCGCGTCCGAACGCACTGGTTGATGAGTGACAGGCGGAGAGGCGCGCACTGCGGTTGCAGCCGTCGCCCGCGGCCAAACAGTCTCCAGGGAGTTTGTAGAAATTTTACACATGTCATCTATAATTCATACACACACGCGCGCGAGGACGCGGATACAAATAATGTGATAGCCTCGTCGTTCTCACACGCGAACTGGGGTGTAGACGAATGCAAAGTCGCGAATGGTTCTTCCCTCTTCGACGGCTTTGCGCGCGTATTTGGAATCGAAACGATCAAACGTTTCATTAGTCGGCGTCCAACTCTGTGCGCGCCTCGCCATGACGTCTACAACGTGCTGCTGATACTCAGCGTCATCGGATGTGATGTTTAATCGACCACCGCGCACCATGGCGAGTTGGAGTTGCTCGAGCAATAAATCATTCACCAACCGCCGCTTGGCTTTATTCTCGCCGCGCCAGGGATCCGGAAAATACACGCAGCACTCGTCTACGCTCGCGGGTTGAATGAAATCACGCAACATCCACAGTCCATCCATGCTCACCACGCGCACGTTGGTTAAGTTTTCCTGCGCAATCAAATTCAAAGCCGTCGCAACGCCTGGCTTGTGTACTTCGACGCCCAAATACACAAAGTCCGGCCTCGTTCTCGCGCTCGCCACCATGCTCTCGCCCAGCCCGAACCCAAGCTCGAGCACAAATTTTCTTCGACGACTTTCGCCTCCCGCGATAGCGTCTCCGTCTATGTCGCCGTATACGTCGCGCGCGTCTAACCGCGCGTCTCCAAAGCGAAACTCTAGTCCAAAATCACGCCAATACTCTCTGAGCGCGCGCTTCTGTCCCGCACTCAGCCTCGGACGTTGTTTAATAAATGTCCTATGCCATGGCTTGTCGAGCGCTCGTCCAGTCGTGCGCACGAACGACGCCTGGGACGCCTGAGATGACGACGACGAAGACGCCGCCAGTGGGTCCACGATGCGCTCACCACTCATCGTCGTTTACCTCGGCGCCGTTGACGCGACGCACACCACCGTCGCGCGTTCTGCGTCGCACGATGCGCGCGCTATGCTTTCACCGCCTCACCGCCGTCGTCGCCGTTGACGCGGCGCCCGAGAATGACGACGACGCCACACAACGCGACGCCGAAAGCATCGAATTCGATTCGGTTCAACCATGCCGTCGTTCGACGACGCCTACGGCGGCGGCGGCGACGACGACGCGAGACGCGCGCGCGTCGTCGCCGCCGCGCTGCGTCAACGCAAAGCGGAGATTGCGCGCATCGAGCGCGTGCGCGCGCGCGCGGGCGCAGAGGCGTTTGAATCGGCGCTGCGCGAGGCGAGAGAGGAATTCCTCGGACAATTGCGCGCGAGATACGACGCGCGACGCGCGATGGCGGCGCGAGATGCATCACACGCGCATCACGCGCGCGTTGGTGGTGGGTCCGGGGACGAGGAGGCGACGACGAGCGCCGCGAGTAGGGGAGCCGCGAAGGTTGGTTCCGACGCGGCGTTCGCGTTGGGATCCGTCCTCGACGACGTTCGACGACGACAGTCGCCAGAGATGATGACGAGTCCATCATCGACACCATCGCATGCGCGACGCGTATCGCCGCTGCCGCGGTCGAAAACGTCATCGATGCCGAAGACGCCGAAAACGTCGACGCCGGCGCGTTCCACCGAGTCTGAGCTGTATTCGCGCTCCGTCGACCGAGCGTACGTCGACCGCGCCGCGTACGTATCCGCGCACCACCACCACGACCATCACACATCGACTGGTGTTTCAGATGTATCACCATCACCGACGCACCGTCGTTCCCCACGCGGACGCGCGGACGCTGGCGCGTTTCGCGCTCGAGCCCAAGCCCAAGCCGAAGCCGATGAGCGCGACTTACTCGCCAGCGTTGCCGACATGGTTCGTCGCGCCGAATCCCTACGCGCCCAACTCTCGCCCTCGCGGTTCAATTAAATTAAGTAGTCTCGTAGCATTTAGCACCACACACATGTAGCATTTAGTCTGCGCGCGCGCTCCAGCTGTCGCTTGAAAATTTAAAAAATTCAAAAAAACACACACACTCACCGTCACTCGTCGACGCGCGGTGGACCATGGATGACGATATCGACGTCGATGCGTTGATCGATGAAGACGTCGGGTACGACGACGTCGTCGACGACTACTACAACGCGCCCATCAACGACGCCGACGCCGACGTTGAAGGGACTGGAACGATCGGGACTGGGACTGGGACACCACGAGGTGCTGCCGGTCACGACGAGGATGAGGGGATGATGTTCCCGGACGACGACGACGACGAGGACGAGAATGGTGATGGTGTGCATGGTACGCGACGCATGGGCGTTGGTGCTGGTGAGACGATGATGAAAGAAGGACGAGAGCAGCACGACGCCGACGGGGAGAATGACGGCGGTCGCGGTTTGAACGCGCTCGACGACGATACTCGCGCACAGAAACGATCGAAATCGACGCATGGTGATGGGGATGATAATATTATTAGTGGTAGTGGGTTTGATTTTGAAACTGCGGCGAAGGAGACAGCGATGCGATTGGCTCGAGGGGCGATGGCGGAGTTGACGTCAAACGCTCGAGACGACGCTCCGGTGAAAGACGCTGCGGATATTGACGGTGACGTGCAAGCGATCACGTTGAACGATGGTACGCGGATTTACGTTAAGAAGGAGGCATTTGATGTGCCTTTGGTGCCCATGGATGTGGTGTTGAGAAGAGCGACGAGCGGGGAGCCGTTGTTGTCGCGTTCGATTGACGACATGCTCGACGCGTATGAAAAGGAGCGGTATCAGCGGGCATTGGAAGCGGCACAGGCGGTAGAGAACGGAGAAAACGTCGAGAATTTGGACAGTGATACAGTTATGACTGATGTAGAACGCACGAGAGGTGAGATTATGGCGGATGGCGTGCGGAAAAAGCTTGCCAGTATGCTTTGGGCGGAGCGACACGCGCCGAAATCTTTTGTCGACTTGTTGAGCCCCGAGCAAACCAATAGGGAGGTGTTGCACTGGCTTAAGGGTTGGGACAAGGTAGTATTCAACAAAGATCCTCCGCCCGCGACGATGAAGAAATTTTATTCGGATAGATATGCCGAAAAGACTGGGTACAAGGGTAAGCGACACGAGCACAACGAAACGCACGTCGCGCTCGACGCGTTGAAGCGACCAAAGGAGAAAATTTTATTACTTTCTGGTCCTCCTGGTTCGGGAAAGACAACATTGGCGCACGTCGTGGCCAAGCACTGTGGATACCAACCGATTGAAATCAATGCTTCGGATGATCGAAGCGCATCGACGCTCAAGGTGAAGCTCGCCGACGCCTTGTACACGCAGAGCGTGTTTGGAAAGAAGAAGCCGACGTGCGTAATTCTCGACGAAATTGATGGCTCTCATAACGGTGGTGATGGTAAAGGTGCGGTTTGGATGCTCCTTAACATGACGAAGGATTCAAAGTTCCGCGCACCGCTCATGAGACCGGTGATTGCAATCTGTAATGATTTGTACGCCACCGCGTTGAAGCCATTGCGCAACGTCGCCAAGGTGTTTCGCATGAAGCAGCCGCCCACGAATCAAATCACAGCCAGAGTGCGCGACGTATGCGTAAAGGAAAAAGTAGATGCTGAACCGCGTGCAATCGCTTTGATCGTCGATCGCGTCGATCACGACATTCGCGCGGCGTTGAATGCGGTGCAATTAATTGCAAAGACGAGTTCAAAGGTTACGCTGCGCGACGTCGTCTTTTCAAGAGGCGGCGAGAAGGATTCAAAATCGCCCGCGTGGACAATGTGGCAAGATTTACTTCGAGGACGCCATACGTTTCCACGAGCACGCATCGAGGGCGGTGCTCGCAAAACGCACTTGGATAAGATGCGCGATCGACTCGAGACGTTTGGCGACAACGACTCGGTGTTTGACGGATTGTTTGAAAACCTTCCACACGTCGGGTTTCAAGATGGCACAATGTATCGCATGATGAACGCCATCGACTCCGTGCTCGATGGTGTGATGTTTCAGTATAAATCCTTTGCCACTGGAGAACATAGTTTACGAAATTACGCCACCGAGTGTGCGCTTGCCGTGCACTCGTGCGCCACGCACGCCGGCGTGTTGACGGATGCCATGCAATGGCCCAAGACTGGACGCGCGATTAAAGAGAAGAACTCTCGCATGGATATCCTGAATTCGCGTCGCGATGCCGTGGATTTATCCATTCGACACGTGTCTATTGATCGCGACGTCATGGAAACATTGCCATTTCTCAACACGTTGATTGCCCCTGAGCTCCGTTCCGTGGCGGCGACGTTTATGAATGAGGATGAAAAGCACACGCTCAAATCCACGGTGGCGTTGATGCGCGAGCAAGGGTTGAATTACAAGCCCGCGGCGACTAAATACGGCGAACAATCATGGCGCGCAGCGGCGAGTGCATTAGTGTTAGAACCACCGATTGATGACTTTACAAAGTTTGGCGGCGGCGTCGAGGCGTTGCAACCCGACGAACGCTTGACGTGGAAGGAGCGGCGCGAACGGGAACGCGAACACGCCGAATCACCATCGTCGACTGCGGTCAAGCACACCGTGTTAGTCCATCGTCGTCCAGTAAACAACAGTTTGCGCACGATTATCGCGAACGAACTCGTCACTGACGCGGAAAGACGCTCTGGTGCCGCCTCTGCGCAGGCATCCGCAAACGCCAAATTACAACGCGCCGAACAAAAGGCGCGCGTCGCGCTCGGCGTCCAAGGCGGCAACAAACATCGCCTCGCGAACGCTGCCAAGTCCAGTCCCGCGCAACATACGATGCAATTTAAGTACAACGAGGGATACACCACTGGTGTTCGTCGTACGGTATTGATGCGTGATTTATTCCCTCAGCTCGCGCCGTTGTCCAACGCCGCGCGTTGAACGTCATCGAGCAACATCATAGACTCATAAACAAACAAACACACGTGTAAAACTACATACATATGACAGCGACGCCGATAAAACGCTCGTAGAAAAAATCACCCTCACCCCGCGCATGCCTCGTCGACAGACGGCAGGCGTTCGCGCCATTCGCGCGCGCGAAAGAGGTAAAAGTGTCCACTGGATAACGCAGCGCCGCACTTGAAGCCGCGCGCACGCACGCCTTTCGACCTTTGTCTGCCCGTGTCGACGGTGCGATGACGAGCGCGACGACGTCCATCGCACTCGGTGGCATCGCGCACCACCGCGCGCATCGCCAGCACGGACGCGCCGTCGCTCGCGCCGTCGGTCGACGTCACCTCACGACCACCACCGCAGCCGCGGCGTCGGAGCGTATAAATGTCGAACGCGCGCGCGGAGGGGACTATAACGCCGCGGCGGCGACGTTCGTGAAGGGTTTTTTCTTCGATGGCGCGAGTGATGCCGAGAACGAGGCGGAGTTTCGTTCGCTGACGCGCGCGCAGACGAGCGACTTGAAGAAGAGGTACGACGCGAGCGGTCGGGACGGGAGCGCGTTGTTGGTGATACGCGACAATGCGAGTGGTTCGAGTAAGATATTAGCGTGTGGAGGCGTGGAAGTGCGTTCGTACGTTGGGGCTACGGATTATGAGACATATGTAAAGCAAGGACGAGGAGGGATGGATGTGGAATTGAACGTCGTCGAGCGACCCGTGGTGGCGAATTTGGCGACTGCGCCAGAGGCGAGAAGGAAAGGGTACGGTAAGGCAATCATGCGTGCGTTAGAGGAAGTGTGCTTAGAAAATGGATACGATGAGTGCGTGCTTGTGGTGGATGCGTCGAATAAGCGCGCGCAGGCGTTGTATAAAAAGTTGGGATATAAAGTCATTGGGGGCGACAAAAAGGCAGCGGCGTTGAAAGTCGTCAACGGACGCGCGAGAGAAACGACGACCAAAACGTTGGTGATGCGTAAAAGCTTGACAAATGGTTTGGAAAACATAGATGTTGCGAGTATTGGTGCGATAGTAGCCGTATTAGCGGCATTAGCGGCGCAGAAGGATGCGATCTTAGACGCGATACCATTTTAATAACAGACGTGCATGAAACATGATGTTGAATATATTAATTACGGTATGAATAAATATATTTCCACGCCCACGCTATAGATTTTTCCGCGCGAAGGTTTCTATTGGACTCTTCGTGTGTCTGTACTCTCCTCCCACGAGTAAGACGCACGTCTTCTTCCTTTTCTTGTTTTTCTATTTAGTAAACGAACGTTGTTTCTCTTCAACGCGAGTTTCTCGCCATCTCCTCCTTGGCGCGTTGGAAATCTTGAAGTGTTCGAAACTTGGTATCAAGCAGGGTCTTAATATCGTCACGAATCGCAGGGCGGTCATTACCACGGAAGTAATAATGGAACGCCCAGAATTTCTCGAGTCCATAGAGTGAGCCAGACTTGTAGTCAAGCATTGTGAACTCTTCAAAATCGCGATAGACGGCGCTTCGAAATCGCTTTTCCAAGCCGTAGCTATAGAATCGGAACAAGCATTGCAAACCATAGTGATAGTTGTGGCGCGCGTCTTCTTCCGCTAAACGGCAAAACTCCTTGTACATTTTTGCGTTGAATGTGCCTCTCAAAAAGTAACTCCAAAATCTGAATAATGTATTCATCTCCTCGCTGTTACCGCATCCCAAGCGCTTGCGCTCGTCGATTGCGCGTTGGTGAAACGCTTTATACTTTTGTTGCTTGAACCCGTTGTCTTCGAGCAAAGTATGCGATGGGTGCTGGAACGCAGGTATATCGCGAGGAGAAGCGTCGACATGCGAACGGCGTGCCATGCGTTGGGAGGGAGATGCGCCAAACGCCGCATCAGAGCCAACCGAGGATCCGGCGCCCGTGTGCCAGTTGAATTCACCCTCCGTGGGCGTCGTACCGAGCAACCAACCGACGTCGTTACCACCGAGCGCGCCCTCGCCCTTGGGTACAGAGGATGGGAAAAAATGTGTACGTTCGCGCCAAGAACCAGATTGCGCCGCCGCCGCCGACATTCCCGCACCGCGGTCGCGCCAGCTTCCAGACGATGCCCCACCTTGCGACCCCACACCCGATGGTTGTTTTCGCCCCTTCAAGTCTTTTTGATAAAACGCCAGCCCATCGTTAATGACGGTGGCGACGTCTGTGTTTGCTCCAGATGGCGGTCGTCCGCCTCGATTTTGTCCGCCGCCGCCTCGGCCTGGGCGCTGCGATACAATCATTAAACGACTCACGTCGATATCCGTCATGTCGTCTTCTTCGTAATCGTCATCGTCGTCATCGTCGTCATCGTCGTCATCTTCATCCTCGTCCTCGCCAAAATCTTCATCCATTTCAAACATTTCATCTTCATCCTTCTTTAGCTTGGACTTTGAGCTCTTCTTCTCGGTAGACTTGGGCATCGAAGCCGCCGCCGGGGCGGCGTCCACTGAAGCCTTGGACATTTTGTCGGTAATTTCATTCTGCGCCGCCGCACGCGCCGTTGCATCGGCATCCATAAGCCAAGATTTCCAATCACCCATCTTACGAATTTTGTCTTTCTCTTGGCTAATTTCCACCGTTGTCGACCCTACGAGCGCCTCGTACACCATCGCCGGCTCTGGGGTCATCATACGAATGCGATTAAAACTCGCGATGACAGACAATGAAATCCATCCTTCCACGGGATCCATCTTTGACCGCAAGAATAAATCTTTGCACAAATTTTCCACGCTAAAGTAATACTCGACTTGCTGTTTCACCGCGGCGAGAATTTGTTCGCGTTGGGGCATTTGACTCGCCTGCGCGTTGTGTTGCATCGCCGCCACGTGTTGGGGTTGGTAGTACATGTGCGCGCCTCCGCCTCCGCTTCCCCCGCCGCGCGCCATGTAAAATCCGGTGTCGTACGGTGCGTGCTGTGCAAAGTGACTGGCGTTGTGTCCGCTACCGTCACCATTGTTGTAGTTGTTTTTATTCCCTCCGCCTCGACCAGCGCCGCGCCCAGGACGACCTTCGCCGTACGCGTACGCGCGACCACCTTGTTGCTGTTGATTATTATTTCGTCCCCACGCGGCATTGTTGTGCCCTTGACCGCCTCGACCGCCGGCGCCTCGCCCGCCACCTCGCCCGCCACCTTGCCCACCTCGCCCGCCGCCTCTACCGGCATTGGATCTGTTATCGCCGCTTCCTTGACCACCCTTAGCGCCTTGACTACCCTTTTTCTTACCACCACCGCCCGAGGCGTTGGCGTTCGCCCCAGTGGATGCGGGCACAAACTCGGGCTTCAAGTCGGGATTCTTTGCGTCGCCGAGCGTGGGCCACGTCACGGGTTTCACCGCCGCCAATGCCGCCACCGTGCCCGTCGATTTATCACCATTGCCACCATCTGATGCACCACCATCTTGAACGCCACCACCACCACTCGGCTTCCCCCACGCGGGCTTATCGAGCGCCGCAGTCGTCGCAGTCGTCCCAGTCGGCGTCTGTTGCCTACCCGAACCCGAACCCGCCGACGCGGCGTTCTCGTGACCACCGCCGCCACCACCACCACCCATCACCGTCGCATTCACCACACGTCCTTCATCCGAATGATTCGCGCCAACGTGTCCTCCACCATCCTCGCTCGACCCCGCGTTCGCGCCTCCGGCGACAACCTTGGCCCACGCCGACATGTCCCGCCCGACGCGCCCGCCCAGACACACCTATATAT
>Ga0222715_10000851_pt1 | contig 30195 bp, 42 predicted proteins | sample C33_9DmetaG_FD_165056 | JGI IMG/M metagenome (GOLD analysis project Ga0222715, IMG submission 165056) | Estuarine water microbial communities from San Francisco Bay, California, United States - C33_9D | ecosystem: Environmental > Aquatic > Marine > Unclassified | place: USA: California...
CCGCCCAGAACATTCCGTTTAGAAATAAAAATCCTATCATCACTGAAAGCATAATAGTCATAGGCACAATCGCATTCCAAAAAGTCTTAACCATTTGCGTGTCCTTTCCAAAATGCAATCTTGTGACCTCTGAAGTAGTGATCACCTGGTTCGTAACTTGCTTTGATCTTTTTAACTCTTTCAAGTCTTTTGATTGCACGTTTACGTTCTTCAGTTTCTTTAATGCCAGTTAGCATTAAAAGTCTTGCTTGATCGTGTTTGCCTTGAGTAGCAAGTTGTGATGCCGCTCTAGCATATCCTATCGAAGCACAAGTGTTTTTTAGTCTTTCCCAAATTAACATTTTATTTTCTCCTTTGTGTGTCTGTGTTAATATCTAATTGGTTTCGTGTGGCCATAAAACCCTGGACGGACCTGGCCCCTATCAAGTTCCCGTTGACGTCGTTCAAGATCATAGTGATCAACAGAATCACTGAGATACTTTTCAACCCAGTCAGTGGGAGTGAATAACTTTTTAATTGTTTTAAGAAATTGAATCATGCTACCTCCTTACGTAACGAAGGTCCGTTCATTTCTTTTAGGTTTGGTGCTCGACCATTATGGTCCAGCATAAATTGATAGGCGAAACGCCAATCTTTTTTGTACTCGGTTTTGGCCCAAGTCAATAGATCATCGCGGCTAGTAGTTTTACCACGTTTCATCCAAGACATCAGACCACTTATTAAGTGTGCCATGTTTTCTCCTTTGATGTATGGATGCTTGAGGAAAGCAATACCCCGGAACTTCCCCGGCGGTGCAATACCCTTTGGGTATCGTCAATCGCTTGTAAGGCATGGATTATGCCCTGGTCTTTCCCAGTGTCTGTGTGTAATATTAGTGTTAACCATTAATGGTTTTTACTAATACCTCTTTATTTATAATATACTAACATATTCATATACTAAAGTCGACCTTTTTTTGTGCATGACAGATATATTTTTTTTGCATGGCTCCAAAACATAATACACCAGCATAATATATGACACCATTATATCTAAATAATGTTATGAAAAAAAGACTTACCCAATGGCAACGTTGGAAGAAGAAAGCACCCAAAGTACCGGATATAACCTGCCCGGACATTGACAAGATAATATCCAAATTAGAAAAGCACGTTGACTATGTTACATATACCAAAGGTAACCATAAGTCCATAGTAAGAATACTTGAAAAACTACGTTCAGCAAACGAACGATTGCGTGACAGTGGAATATACTGGTACGACATAGCCAAAGATAACCTTAAAGACTAAGCACTACGCTAAATAGATATGAGACAAGAGTAATAAGACAATACGCAGTAGAAGTAACAATCCTCCCGCCCTATTTTTTAGATACAAACTTCCTCAAATATAAACACTAACAAGGAAAAACATGAGTAATCAAGGAACAGTAAAATGGTTCAACGCCACTAAAGGCTTTGGATTTATCGCAAGTGAAAATAAAGATATTTTCGTACACATTTCAGCAGTAGAAGCCGCAGGCTTACGCTCGTTGAATGAAGGCGATACTGTAATGTTTGAAACACAGGATGGTCCAAAAGGTCCTTCTGCTGTAAACATTTCAGTCAGGTAGTAGAACTACAACTATAGGCCTTGTTAATTACAGGGCCTATTTTTTTGACTAAATATTTTATATAATTTTTAGGAGTTGGCAATGTCTTATTCTGATAAGGTAATTGACCACTACGAGAATCCCAGAAATGTTGGTAGTTTAGATAAAGCGGATCCATCCGTTGGGACTGGTATGGTTGGGGCACCGGCTTGCGGTGATGTAATGAAGTTACAGATAAAGGTTAATCCAGAAACACGCATAATAGAAGATGCTAAGTTTAAAACATATGGTTGCGGTAGTGCTATCGCTAGTTCTAGTATGGTCACCGAATTACTTAAAGGGAAGACCCTCAACGAGGCAACAGATATCAAGAACACTGATATTGCAAAAGAACTCGCTTTACCTCCCGTAAAGATACATTGCTCTGTTTTGGCAGAAGATGCCATAAAGGCGGCCATAAAAGATTATGAGTTAAAGTGTAGTTGCAAATGAGTACGCTATCTTTACTTTTGGTATGCTTAATAATTTTATTTCTTTTACTGGAAAAATTTAAATGAGTAAGTTAGGTTGGATAATTCTTTACTCGGTATTAATATTTGCGTTCTTTTTTGTTCACACATATTAAGAAAGGCACCCGAAGATGCCTTTCTATGTTAAACAATAAGATTACTTAATAGACTCTTTCCAATCACAGTTTCTTTTTCTATGACCGTTCCAAGCAACAAACCCACCTATGCGTAATGCCCAGTAAGCCAAGTTGTTTAGGAAGTGGAAACCATTTTGTTCAATGTTAATGTCACGAAACAGTTGATCTGCCTGTTTTTGATTCATAACATCTGTTGTTTGTTTTTTACCATACTTAACTAACACCCTATATTTGTAGATGTAGTCGTGTACCAAACCACCAATTAGCAATATACCAACAGGTGATAACCATGATGCTAAAAACTTAGGAACACTAGCACCATCAAACACAAAGCCTTTTGGTACTATATAGTCTTCGCCATTTACTGAAAAGTGCCAGTCCTTAGCGATTTCCCAGGTTCTTGTACCAATTAACCATAACCAAATAGCACCCCAAAAGCCTTTTCCGGCTGTTGGAATTCTAATAGGAATCATGTGGGGCATTTCATCATATTTTAAGTTAACAATTGGATCATCTTGATCAACACCCATAAGATTAATGATCCAGCCTATAATAATTAATACACCGACAACAGTGAATTGCCACCAGGTTATTAATTGTTCGATTATGAAATTCATAATTACCCTCCGCTCTTTACAGAAGTATTTACCTGTTAAACCCACTAAATAACATTAGGGAGTGTTAAATGAAAAAACGAACTCGTAGTATTTTAGAAGAACTTAACGATATGCACGTTGTAGATACCGTACAAGAGAATCTGGTTGACAGCCGTGCTACTCATGTTATACAATCTGCTATAAACATTATAGGAATGATCAGAGAAAGTTTTGATAACGAAACAGCCAATGATCTCGAGAAGCGTTTTTTAAATGCTATTAAATCGGGTGATCCTAGCAAATTCGCAAGAGGAATCCGCAAGTTGAAAAAAGAATCAGGCAATGATAATTAAAGAATTTATTACAGAAGCAGAAGGTAAAAATACCCATATGGAACACGTTGAGGAAGAAGCACTCAACCGTGGTAAAGAAGGTGCCGAGTACGCTATCAATCAAATGATGATGTTTGCTGATATGCTCAAGGGTCGCACTAATAAAAAATTTAGAGTTTCAGTAAAGTGGGACGGTGCTCCTGCTATTGTTTGTGGAGTAGATCCAGAAAGCAAAAAGTTCTTTGTTGGTACAAAAGGCGTATTTGCTAAAACACCTAAACTAGGAACAAGTCATGAAGAGATTGATAGAATTTATGGACAGTCAGGTGCTGTATCTAAACTGCATCTAGCATTTGATCATTTAAGTAAACTAGGTATCAAAGGTGTGCTACAAGGTGACTTCATGTTTGACGAAAGTTCAAGACGTGAAGAAGAAATTGATGGACAAAAAATGTACACATTCAAGCCACAACTTATTACCTATGCTGTTCCTGTGGACAGTGACATTGGTAAAAAAATAGGTCAAGCAAAGTTCGGAATTATTTTTCACACAAACTATGTAGGCGAAACATTAGCAACGGCCCAAGCAAATTACGATGTAGATATTAATCAATTAAAACGTACTTCAGATGTGTGGTTCGATGATGCATTTTTTAAAGATGTATCAGGATCGGTTCTAATGACAGCACAAGAAACAGCACAAGCAAAACAAGATTTGGCTGACGCAATGGCGGCCTATAAGGCTGTTCCAAATGTGGTATGGGACGCAATGAAAACAAATGATGACTTTATTGCAAATTTTAAAATTTGGATTAACACAAATATTAGACAGGGTAAACTAGCAGGTGACCCAGGCGAGTTCTTAAATGGCTTTATCGATTGGTATAAAGAGAGAGTGCAAGGCGAAATTGCAAAACTAAAAAATCAAGATCCAGAAAAGCCAGCAGTAAAAAATAGACTAGCAAAAATTGACGGCAATATGAATTTTATTAATCGTAATAGAAAAGGCTTGTCGGGCATTATCAATTTCATGAAAGAAATTACAGCATTAAAAACACTTTTTATTAGTAAACTAAACAACATTGAAAGCATAGCACATTTTTATAAAACAGCAGATGGCTATGAAGCAGGTTCTCCGGAAGGCTACGTAGCCATCGACCATGTAGGTGGTGCGGTTAAAATAGTTGATAGACTTGAGTTTAGTCGTAGAAACTTTACCACACCTAAGGACTTTGGTTAATGAGCAACTTTAAATTTTTAGACTTCGTTACCGAAGGCAAAATGATTCGTTCAAGTGACGGTGTTAGTCGCATGAGTTTTACTGATGCCTGCGATTTAACACTGTTATACTTTTTAGCATTATCAGTAATGCGTCATTATCCTATTAGCAGAAACTATGTAAGAACTTATGCTAATGAAGTTCTAAAATGGCAAAATTGGGAATACTTTAGAAGCAGTGCTAATGATCTATACGGATTGCTTAATATTATTGACGGTGATATTAAAATAGTAAGCAAACTAAAGGATCCTAAAAATGCACTATTGGCTAGAACAAGATCAACACTACCAACCATGGCTGTAAAAAGACTGCTAAGAAATATGGCTAATGGTCAAAGACCAACCATGGATGATGGCAATGTTTTATATAAAATTGACCTAGGATTAAGAAACAGTTCTTACAGCAATCTAAGAAGGAAAGTAGCATCATATACTAGTCTAAGCACAAGAGAAAAGAAAGAAGTTGTTACACAACTAGAATTTGCACTCAAGGCTAGAGGAAGAAATGCAGACCTAATTGATTATTTTATATTGTTTGTTAGCGATTATGATCTCGAAAGTAAAACAGCAAAAGACACAGAACCAACTGTTAGCGTTCCTGATCCTATTCCAGCAAACACTAAAGATATTCAAATGTTAAGAATGTTAGGTGTTCCTAATAAAGATTTACCTTTTGCTTATAAAGTTCTAAGCATCACGTCTAGAGGATTGCCCATACCTAGCAGATTTGCACAGGCATATCAACCTATTATGCAAATAATAGATGACATAGTAAAAGCAGGTCCTGGCTATGTAAATCTATTAAAGCAGGTACATAATAGAGCAAAAAGAGCCAAAAATTAGTTATTTCTTCTAGTTTTTCCAAAAAAGACTAAATATTATTACGATGCCCATGGAGAGTGGGATCGCCATTAACGAGAACAAAGGAGAAAAAAATGGCTGGAATAACAAAAGTACATGGCTTTGCCGCTAACGTAGTAGGAACAATCATCACTACAAACGCACACAAGGCTTTCTTAATCACAGTTAAAGACGATAGCAACACTGCTATTGATTTAACAGCAACTGACGGTACAGTAAACGGTAACCTAAACAAATTGGTTGACGCTTTATCACCTGCAATGTTTTTTGCTACAAACAGTAACGCTGGTACAGTTTCTGTAATCATGGACGGTACTGCAAATACAGCAGAATCATTACAAGCAAGAGTACGTGCTATATTTGAAGCAACTACTGGTGCAAACGATTCTACAGTAGTAGACGGTGCTTCAGTAACAGTTGCATAATTAAACTAATAATTTAATTAACGCTGAAAAGGGTGTCAAGAAATTGGCACCCTTTTTTTATGACCGGTAAATATATTCATGCGTATAGTAATCAAAACATTAGTGGACATTACCAAGACCGGAGTTCGTCGCAAGGAACAGGGCGATGCCGTGAAAATGGCACAGCAAAACAACTTTCAAACTCTACAACAAATCATTAATATTAGAAGTTTGATAGAAGATAACGCTGACCCTTCTGTTATTACAGAAGATGTATCAGGAAAGTTTGGTAAACGTATACAGGGTGAACACAAGGTATGGACCTATGAATTTATTATTGATAGACCCGAAGTATTTCATGACGGTAAAGACCCTATAGGCTTTCTAAAAGAAGACTTTCATAATGTACCTATAATTGGTTCTCTCACAGAAACGATAAATATTCCTAGTACATTCGAAGTTAACAAGGGTGATTACACTAATATAACTTTTGAATACTTTGATAAATAATTGCATATAGGCAGAACAAAAAACACTATACAAGGCCAAGAGTAAAAGGCATAATAGGCTCCAAGATATTAACGCTCAGAGTGAGCATAACGGAGATGATAACATGGCAAGAGCCAGTGATATTGAAAAAGAAAATTTAGAAGCACACGTAGAACTGTGCCAGCAACGTTACGAAGTTTTAGAAAGACGCTTGGGTAATGTTGAATCAAAAGTTCAGGACATTCATGAAGATCTGAACAAATCGCACTCCTCCCTTATTAAGGTTATTATTGGTACATCAGGTACTATCGTCGCAGGACTCCTTTCAACTTTAGTAGTAATACTAATCAACAATAATTAACAACACATCTACAAAACACTAAATACAGTTGCTATGTATTTGAGTGAACTATTAGACGACAGCCTTACGGAAAAGCAGATCTGGGGACGCAGAGGTAAAAAACTGGTCCGCAAGTATCGTTGCGTGGGTGGTAAACGTCATGGACGTATTGTTGCTAAACCTGAACAGTGTTTTGCTCCACCTGATATTAAAAAACGTGTAAAAATGAGAATTACACGAAAAAAATTAGCAAAGCGTATGGCTATGCGTAGTAAAAGAACCAAAAGAACTAATCCGGCTTCAAGAGCATTAAAAGTTCTTAACATAAGAAGTAAGCCAAGAAGATGAAAATAGTAGAGTTTATCACAGAAGGTGGAAAATTTATTCTAGGACGTGGCGGTAAACCTGGTGGTTCTCACAAGGGCAAGGTTGCACGTAAATTTAGATGTACCAGCGGTCCAAGAAGAGGAAGAATTGTAGCCAACATAGCAACTTGTCATGCTCCTATTAAAGCCAGTGCGAAAAAGACTATGACAGTTACCCGTGCTAGAAGACCGGCTCAAACAGCATTCAAGGCCAAGATGACCAAAAAAGGTTCAGGTATTTCTAGAGCAATTAGCACATATAACAAAGGACTGGTAAAAGGTAGACAAACGAACAAGGCGAAAAAGAAATGAGAATAGACGAATTAGATAAATCACATCAAGAATTTAAAAAAGTTATTCTCGATCAAAACTTAACCGAAGAACAGTTAGATGAAATATTACCTGCTCTTGCAATGGGAGCCGCGGCGGCAGGACGGGCGGCATTACAAGTAGGTGCCATGGCGGCAAGAGGTGTAGGTGCTCTTGCAAGAGGTGCCGCTAATATTGCCGGTAGAGTTGCACAGGGAGTTGGTCAAGCGGCCGGTAGAGTTGCACAAGGAGTTGGAAGAGCCGCAACATCAACAGCACGAGGTGTAGGTAAAGCAATGACACCACAGCCTGGTATACCCGGCGGATCAAACCAATCACAGGGCACAATAGGAAGCCAACCAACACAAAAACCAGGGCAAACCAAATTTGTCAGAGGACAAAAGGTTGCCATGCCCACAACAGATAAATCAACAAAACAAGCAGAGTTTACAGTTTCAGCCGCCAGTGCGGATGAAGTAGAATTAAGAAATCCTAAACCAAAACAGGGTGAACCAACAGCGTTTAAATTTAAAAAGGCAGACGTTGCCAAAAATATGATTATACCACAACAATAGTGGTTGCTTTTTTAATATTTTTGTGTTAGTATAGTAGTAATGAAACCTGATGTTAAAAATCTTGTCTCTAATTTTTCGGAGACTGCCCAACGTGTTAAAGATAGGCTAAAACAAAGTGGCTTTGTTTTGCCCGTTTCTCACCAAGGTGGCATTAAGTTTAAGCATATTTGGATAGCAAGAAACAAAGACTCAAATACTTGGTCTGTAAGGAATCTACACAATTCAAACAAGATTTATCATGAACACATATGCAGTATTAAGATAGCAGTCGCGATTGCAATTTACGAAGGATTAGGTGTTAAATACAATGCAGATGCGTTACTAAAGCAGGATCATCAGTACAGTCATTATTACAATGAAGTAGTAATATTTAAAAACAGCATAAAAAATGCCATAAAACTAGGTGATGAATTCAAGCAAATAGTAGCCGAAACACGCCTGGATGTAGTCCAAGTAGGACTAGATAGTGAGATAATACAGGTAAATAGTATTCTAAAGCAGGCAGAGAATTTGTTGTTTAAAAATAAATAACATTAATAGAATTGGGGAACTAACAAATGAAAACAAGTGATTTTTTAAATGAAGTTACAGTTGAAAGCCTAAACAAGGAATTATATTCTAAGTTTGGTAAAACTGTCAACATTTCAAAATATTCAAAAGAACAACTAGAAGATTATAGCAAGGCTATCGGTGCTAAACTTACTACATTTAAAACAAAAAGTAATTTTAATGAAAGCCTTACTAACACAGAATATCAAAAAGCAGTTTTAATTCAAAAAATTGTTGAAGCGGCGATTAATCAATACATTGAAACCCCAATTGAAGAAGATGATATTGAAGCAGACATTGAAGACGTTTCTGAAGACGACACAGATGTAACAAAAGATTTTAACATGAGTCCAGATTTTGACGGTCCCCAAGACAATACAGATGACAATGCAAAAGATGTATTAAAAAAATCTAGTCAAATTATGGCGGCGTTAAAAGGAATTACAGACGATCCAAAATCGGCTCAAGATGCTAGAATGGCTATCCTTAGAATTATGCAAGGCAGAGCATTAAATCCTGTACAGATTAAAGCATTTGGTAGTGTACTACAAAAAATGATGTTACCTTTCTTAGAAAAAGGTCAAGCAGGAATGACAAGATTAAAAGCACCAATCAAATCAGTTGGCGGTGACCTAAGCAAAGAAGCAGTAGGTGAATCAGTTGTTACAGAAGGTGCTGAAGATACTGCGGCAGTTATTATGGCGGCAAAAGATATGGTAGATAGATTCACATCATTCTTAGAAGACGTTGCTGAAATGGGTGCTGAAGGTATGCTTGAACTAGCAGATTCAATTAGAGATGAATTAGGTCAAGAACAGTCAGAACAATTTGTAGGTATTGTTAAACCTGCACTTGAGTCTGCACAAGAAGTTTTAACAACATCACGTGAAGCATTAACACAAGGTGTTGGTGTTCTTACAGGTGAAGGTGCTCCAACAGATACAATCGGTGCAGAACCAGAAGGTGATGTTGCTCCTGAAGTAGATGCTGAAGAACCAATTGACGCTGAACCAACCGATGATGAGTTTGGTGCAAGTGATGCCGCGGTAGGTGGTACTGAACCTGCAGGTAGAGAAAAGCGTGAAGGTTATCAACCAGTTAAAAAACCTATAGCAGAATCAACTCGCATTTTCCGTAAACTAGCAAAGTAAGGAGATCCTATGCGATTGTTTGAACTCGCAGGAACTGAAGCCGCAGAAGATCTAATTCTAGTTCTACGTAATCAAATACAAAGAGCAAATCAGTCTGATAGCGAAGCAAAATTAAGTTGGACGGCAATAACCAATTTAATGAAATCAGCAGGGCATGGAAATTATTCATATGCAAGTTTCAAACCAATGTTTGATACTAATGTTGATTTACAAAACATTGTTCGCAATTTTAATCAAGACGGAGTTGAACTAAACACTACCTTTGATAAACCAGAGGACAGTGCCGATGCTGTTGACACAACTTCATCACCTACTAAAAAAGTTCAACAAATGGCAAAACGAGCAACTAATAAAAGAATTTAGTTGACTTTTGTCAATATATTGCTTTATAATTAATAATATTGAAGAGAGTATAAAATTATGAATTTAACCCCACCACCATATGTTGAAAAATTTCAGTATCATACTGTAAAGCAAATCAATTTGGAAGGTAAAAGACTTTACGAAGCACCAGACGGAACCAAAACACCAAGTGTAACAACTATTCTTGGTAAAACAAAAGATATGACACATCTTATTGCTTGGAAGAAACGTGTTGGTGAAGATCAAGCACAGCAAATTGTAACAGAAGCGGCAGGTGTTGGTACAGCAATGCACAATAATCTAGAACGTTTTCTTTGCGGTGAAGAACGTATGCCAGGCAAGAATCTTGTACACGTACAAGCAAATAAAATGGCAGATCAAATCATTACTAATGCACTATCTGATGTAGATGAAATATGGGGAATTGAACAGGCTTTGTATTATCCCCAGATGTATTCAGGCACAACTGACCTAGTAGGTGTATATAAAGGTAAACCTGCTATTATGGACTTTAAACAAACTAATAAACCCAAGAAAAAAGAATGGGTAGAGGATTATTATCTACAATTAGCCGCATATGCAATGGCTCATAATGCTGTGTATGGTACAGAAATTAATGAAGGTCATGTGTTTATGTGTAGCAGAGATCTACAATATCAACAGTTTGATTTAGAGCCTAGCGAGTTCGAGCATTGGTGTAATGAGTGGCTTAAACGTGTAGAAGACTACTACGCTAATCATCATTATTAAGACTTTGTCAATTGACTAAATAATAGCAAAGGAGTAATATAAAGTGGCCGTAGTACAAATATCTAAAATCCAGCACCGTAGAGGTAAAGAAACTATTTCCGGAGGAATTCCGCAATTAGCCTCTGCTGAACTTGGATGGGCAATTGATACACAAAAACTTTATATTGGTAATGGCTCAGTTTCCGAAGGTGCTCCTGCCGTAGGTAACACAGAAATCTTAACGATAAACACAAATTTATTTGATTTGTTAAATCAATATGAATATAAAGGTAATACTGGTGCGTTCAAACAAACCGGTGTGTTTGCAAACGATCCTGTAATTAGAACTGTACAGCAAAGACTAGATGATTCAGTTTCAATTAAATCATTCGGAGCAGTAGGGGATGGTATAACTGACGATACTGCCGCAATTCAAAGAGCCATTGATACTTTATTTTTAAACTCTGGAGATAAGTTTGATCCTAGATCTAGAGTAACATTAATTGTTGAAGCAGGTGTTTATAAGGTAACAGGAACTTTATATATTCCACCATATACTAATTTAGTAGGTGATGGAAAAGAAAAAACAATTTTTAAATTATTTAGAAATCCTAACGAAGCATTGCCAGGAACAGCAAGACCTTTAATACAAACAGTTGCAGGTAATTCAACACCAGGATCATATGTTATGTATAGCAATATGATTTCTCAACAACGACCAAGATATATTACACTAAAAGGAATTAGTTTTGATATCAACTCTGATGTAACTGTTCATGATGCTATTTTTAAAATGGATAACATGACAGAAAGTACAATCGACGATTGCAAATTTAAAGGAACGTATGTACGTGGCGGAGGATATTCAATCGCACAAACAGGTATTATGATCAGAGGTCTTGGTGCTCTTACAAGTGAACAAAACTTAATTAAGAATTGTGAATTTGAAAATTTAAGTGTTGGTGTTTACAGTATACAAGATGTTAAAAATATTAATTTCGAAAGTAATATCTTTAATTTCTTACACACAGGAATTGATCTTGCAAGAACAAGCACAGGAACAGGATCACAAAAACAAGGTCCAAGAAACTTTTTAATTAGAGGCAATATTTTTGACAAGGTTGAAGACTTTGGTATTGCTGTATGGAAACCAAATTCAACTGTGTCACCTACAGGACATACATCAATAGGTAACAGTTTCTTAGATGTTGCAAATAACAACAATGGACAAAATTCACCACAAACAGCAGTAATAATGTTCCAACCTATTTTATGTGATAGTGTTGGAGACTATTTTGAAAGAGATAGTTATGTTAACACAGCAGTGGCAACAAATGTTCCTTACAAACCAACTGTAGACGGCAATCATTATACAAAAGGTAGAATCAACACAGCAACGTTGGTTGAAACTGATTCTTTCAACACATTTACAAAATTACCTTTTACCAAAGATAAGATTGCATATATGGATTATCTAGTTGTTAAAACTGGAGCCAATTCTACAACAAGACAAGGGCGTTTAACAATTACCATTAACAATTCTCAAGCACAAGTAACAGATAGTTTTAGTCATTTAGGTTCTAATGACGGCGGAGTATCTTTTAGTGCTAGTTTAGATAACATGGATTCGACAGCAGGCAACGAAACCGTGTTAATTAAGTACCGAAACCCAATAGGTAATGGTAGTGGATCCTTACGTTACGCAATTAGTCACTTTGCATAATGTTTCTAGATACAAATACGGAAACTAGAATTCTATTATGGCGAGAGTTTAGAACACAACTAGAGGTTAGTAAAGATCCTTTACAGGATACAATAAATTTGTGGAACAGTGCACCACGCATTGATCACTATTTAGATTCTTGGAATTCTCAACACTGGCCAACGCCGTGGGAACTTTTAAAGGAAAACCGGTTTTGTCCCATCTCTATACCCCTTATGATGGGTTGGACACTCAAGTTAACTGAGCGTTTTAAGAAAGATAATATTTTGATAAAAATATGTATAGACCATACAACGCAAATGTACTATAATGTAGTTATGGTTTCAAACAATGTTTTAAACTATGACACAACTAAAGCAGTTAGTATGGAATCATTGCCTACAAGTTTGCACGTTCAATATCAATATACAATTTGATGTTGAAAAGTAAATACGTCTACTACTGATTATAAGGCAAAAGTTTTTGAAAGACGAGGAATATTATGACGAAAAAAGAAATTTTCATTACCAAGCGTTCAGGTGACAGAGAAAAATTAGATTTAGATAAAATGCATTTTGTTGTTGAGCAGGCTTGCACAGATTTAAGCGGTGTAAGTGCTTCACAAATTGAGATGAACGCTGACTTACAGTTCTACGATGGTATGACAACAGATGAAATTCAAAACATCTTGATTAAAAGTGCAAACGATTTAATTTCGTTAGAAGCACCTAACTATCAATATGCGGCGGCAAGACTGTTGCTTTATAGTTTACACAAACAAGTTTATGGACGCTATGAACATAAAAGTTTAATGCAGATTGTTGATCAGAATATTGAACGTGGTGTATATGATCCTGCCATTAAAGAAAAATATAATCGTACAGATTTCAAACAAATGAATGCTTGGATCAAGCATGACCGTAATGAAGAATTTACATATGCAGGACTTCGTCAAGTAGTAGACAAATATTTGTGTCAGGATCGTAGCAGTGGTGCAATTTATGAAACACCACAATTTATGTATATGATGATTGCGGCAACACTTTTTGCTGACTATCCAAAGGAGACACGTTTAAACTACGTGAAAAAATATTATGACGCGACCTCACTTTTTAAGATCAACATTCCAACACCTGTCATGGCTGGAGTTAGGACTCCTATTCGTCAGTTTGCCTCTTGTGTTCTTGTTGATGTGGATGACAATCTTAATTCTATTTTTAGTAGCAACAGTGCAATTGGTTATTATATTGCTCAAAGAGCCGGTATTGGTATTAACGCAGGTCGTATCAGAGCGATCAATTCTAAAATCAGAGGCGGAGAAGTAGCACACACAGGTGTTGTCCCGTTCCTAAAAGTTTACGAAGCAACAGTAAGAAGTTGTACACAAAACGGTGTGCGTGGCGGTAGTGCTACTACCCACTTCCCATTATGGCATTTAGAAATTGAAGATATTCTAGTTCTTAAAAACAACAAAGGTACAGAAGATAACCGTGTGCGTAAACTAGACTATTCAATTCAATTAAACAAAACAATGTATGAGCGTTTACTAGAGGGTGGAAACATTAGTCTTTTCTCGCCACACGATGTTCCGGATCTTTATGAAGCATACTTTGGAGATGCTGATAAGTTTAAAGAATTATACGAACATTACGAGCGTAAAACATCCATTCGCAAAAAGACTTTAAAAGCAATGGACCTATTCTCTGCTCTACTTAAAGAACGTGCTGAAACAGGACGTATCTATATAATGAACGTTGATCATGTAAACACACACAGTTCTTTTAAAGACAAAGTTTATATGAGTAACCTATGTCAAGAAATTACATTACCTACAGATCCTATTAGTCATATTGATGACGAACAAGGTGAAATTGCATTATGTATTCTTAGTGCTATTAACGTAGGTTTAATTAATCATCTAGAGGAATTAGAACCTTTATGTGATCTTGCTGTAAGATCTTTAGATGCTATTATTGATTATCAAGGATATCCTGTAAAAGCCGCAGAACGCTCAACCAAGGCAAGACGTTCGTTAGGTATTGGATACATTGGCCTTGCACACTACTTGGCTAAAAACAAAGTTAAGTATGCCGATAAAGAATCATGGAAACTAGTACATGATTTAACAGAAGCATTCCAATATTATCTTTTGAAATCATCAAACAATTTAGCAAAAGAATTAAGTCCTTGCGATTATTTTCATCGTACAAAATATGCTGACGGCATTTTACCTATCGATACTTACAAACAAGAAGTTGACGATATCGTCGGAAAGAAATTAAATTATGATTGGGAGAGTCTTAGATCTAGCATCAAAACTCACGGACTACGACACAGCACATTGTCCGCACAGATGCCATCGGAGAGCAGTTCCGTTGTGTCGAACGCAACAAATGGAATTGAACCACCTAGAGGATACTTGTCCGTTAAGAAGTCAAAGAAAGGGCCTCTTAAGCAGGTTGTTCCAGAGTATAACAGATTAAAGAATTTTTATACTCTACTTTGGGATATGCCAAGCAACGAAGGTTATATCAACATTGTGGCTGTCATGCAAAAATTCTTTGATCAAGCCATTAGTGGTAACTGGTCATACAATCCTTTACATTATGATAACAATGAAGTTCCTTTAAGTATTATGATGAAAGATATGTTAACAACTTTTAAAATGGGTTGGAAGACATCATACTATCAAAACACCTATGACTTTAAAGGTGCTGAAGATACTGTACAACCACAGGGTTTGGAAGAAACACAGGTTGACACAAGCACAAACGGTGTTACAATAAATGGAACTAATGGTCATGTAAATGGCACAAACGGAGTAAACGGGGACAAAACACATTCAACTGACGTCGAAGGAGAGTGTGAAGCGTGTGCAATCTAAATAAGTTTTATGAAAAAGGAAAAGAATAAGCGAATGGCTAAAACAGTATTCAATCGAAAAAAAGTCGATTTTACAAAACAGTATATGTTCTTCGGTGAAGATCAAAATACGCAAAGGTACGATGTATTTCGTTATCCAGAATACGATAAACTTAATCAAACTATGCTTGGTTACTTTTGGCGTCCTGAAGAAGTCAGTCTACAAAAAGATAGAGGTGACTATCAGGAGTTTCGTGATGAACAAAAACACATCTTTACAGCAAACCTAAAGTATCAAACACTGCTGGATAGTGTACAAGGTCGTGGTCCATGTCTTTCCTTTTTACCATACTGCTCTAGTCCAGAACTTGAAGGTTGTATTATTGCTTGGGATTTCTTTGAAACAATTCACTCACGTTCATACACACACATTGTAAAGAACGTGTATCCAAATCCAAGTGAAGTATTTGACACTATTCTAGATGATGAAAAAATTATTGAACGTGCAATTAGTGTAACCAAACACTATGACGAATTCAATGAAATTGCTAATCAATATTTCAATCACGGAAAAGGTAATTTATACGAAGTTAAAAAGTCTTTATACAAAGCAATGATGACTGTAAACATTCTTGAAGGTTTACGTTTCTATGTATCATTTGCTTGTACGTTTGCATTTGGTGAACTTAAACTTATGGAAGGTTCAGCAAAGATTATTTCACTTATTGCTCGTGACGAAGCAACACATTTAAATCTATCAACACACATTCTCAAGCACTGGGCAAAAGGCGATGATGATCCAGACTTTGTTAAGATTGCAAAAGAGTGTGAAGAAGAAGTTTATGACTTATGGCGTAATTGTGTAAATGAAGAAAAAGCGTGGGCAGATTATCTTTTTACTAAAGGTAGTATTGTTGGTTTAAATGCTAACCTACTTCACGCATATGTAGAATTCATTGCTAACAAGAGATTGAAAGCACTTGGACTTAAGACGATCTATGATCGCCCTTTAAATCAAAATCCTCTACCATGGACACAGCATTGGTTAAGTAGTGCTGGACTTCAAGTTGCACCACAGGAAACAGAAGTTGAAAGTTATATTATTGGTGGTGTTAAACAGGACGTAGAAGAAGATACGTTCAAAGGATTTAAATTATAATGATATACAGTATTAGATACTATCTATTGCTTCTTATAGAATGGAAAATATCTATACTACAAAAAGTTAAAAAAATTGTGTCTGGAGAGTACAAGTATACAAAAACAGACAAAGATTGGATTGACGGTTACAATAAATGGAAGAAGGAACAGAAACATGATTGAGATATATGGTAAACCTATGTGTCCATTCTGTGACAAGGCAAAAAGACTTTGTGAGACACGGGGATTTGATTTTACATACAAATCACTAGGCACAGACTATACAAGAGAAGAACTAATGGAACAGTTTCCTAATGCTAGAACTGTACCACAGATTGTTATCAATGGATTAAAGATTGGTGGCTATGAACAATTTACACAATACCTTGACGATACAGGTTACAACGGAACAGGACATACTTTATAATGCTTATTGAAACAATTAAAACCGGTGATATACTCACAGTAAAATTAACATCAGGAGAAGAACTTGTTGGTAAACTAGATTCTGAAACTGATACACATATTAAACTTAAAATGCCTCTTACGTTGGTAATGAGTCAGCAAGGTGTTGGTTTGCAACAATATCTTTTTACTGCTGATCCAGAAAAATTGCTTACAATTAATAAAACAGCAATCGCTTGTTTTACATCAACAAGAGAAGAATTTGCAAAAGCATACCAAGAACGCACAACAGGGTTTGTAACACCTCCAAAAAACTTCGTAGTCTAATAACTACTAAATACTTGTATGCACGAGTTTGTATTCAAGATAAAAGGACAATTAGTCACAGTCAACAAGTGGGAAGACGTTCCACAACAGTTTGATCATGTGATTAAATTTGTTCCTGATATTCCACCTGATCCTCATACAGAAGAACAGCACGAAGAAATTTCTTTGTGGAATGCTAGATTACAACAGTTAATGGAGATTGAAAGAAATGCCCGCAATAACTCGTAAGGGAGATGCTGACGTTCCGCACTGTTCTGGAATGGTTAGAGATGCACATAGTCCTGATGTATTCGCTAATGGAATACCTATTTCAAGACAGTCTGATGTAAACACAGGTCATTTGTTACCGGGTGCACCTTGTCCGAGCCACGCGGCTCCTATTGCTGTAGGTTCAACAACTGTTTTCATAAACGGTTTAGGTTGTGGAAGAATAGGCGATGCTATCTCTGGATGTACTTCGGTTGCCGCTGGAAGTGGTGATTGCTTCGCAGGCGGATAATTTAAATTGCTTTAAACGGTAATGGTTTACCTTTTTCGTCAACAATCATATCACCGGTATCGGCCCAACATCCTGCCATAATACTGCTACCACCCAACTTAACATATCGAACAGGTTTCACTTCAATCAGTTCACCATCTCTTAATCTTGTTCGTTTGTTGTTTACTGACGCTGGCCCTCTTTGTTTTATTCCAGCCATATTACGCTCCTGCTTTAGCCTTTAATGCCGCTCTTTTCTTTTCGGATATTAATGCTTGTCTTATTTTTCTACCGATTGGTAATTGTTGTACTATTTCGTAGATTCCGCCTTTTTTGGCTTCCCACTCTACTTTTACAGATGTACTCTTTGTTCCACCTTGAAATGATAGTACCGCTTTTTTATAACTTACTGCTTCTCGTGTTTCTACCTTATCACCGTCCGTGAAAGTAAAAATTCTCATCTTTGCCATAACACTCCTGGGTTAGTTGTTTGGTTATTTTCTTGGACGTTAGTTATCTTTTTTAATTAAAAAACACGCACTTTACTACTTGACAAATAGAAAAAATAGTGCTATAAATATAGAGTAATTGTTGACGTCATTGTATGTCACAAGAGCAGGACGAGGGTGCAACTCCCTCCACCTCCACCATAAACACATTTATTGAGTGTGCTTATGGGGGGTGTGGTAGGATCGACTGGCTTGTTAAGAATGAAAGAGATTACCGGTAAGGAACGACCGAGCAAATGTGGGGAGACTCACGCTATTTGTCCAAACACTATAAATGCAAACGATAATTTTGCATCTGGAGAATTACGCCTAGCGGCGTAATTTAACGGGGTTGGCAACTTACCTGGCAACAGAAAAGTTGCATTTTAGAGAAAACTACATTACAAAGACTAAATTTACCACAATAACAAAAACAAACAGTAACTAGAGAAAGTATAACGGAGATAGGGTTGTGCATAGCACCTATCTCCTTTTTATATTATATCGCTTTCTTCGGTAAATACACATAGGAGATTGAGAATAATATGTCTGTAAAAGTAATTGATGCATTTAGGATAATTGTAGCCAAAAATAACAATGGTACCCTTACAGTAGGGTCTGTAGAAGCGGATGCTGATAATGATACGCTTACTATTTCCGCAGGTACGGGTATTGGCTTATCTGTTGATCCTGCAACTGATACACTAACAATATCAGCACTAGGACTTGATCAATTACTATCATCTGCACTGGGTAGAATTACAATTTTTGCTGATGATTCCACACTAAGAGTTGTTCAAGGTGGAGAATCTTTTGGTATACTAGGAACAGGTGCTGTAACTACCACATCAAATGCTGAAGGCGATATTTCGATCAATGTTCCAACAGATTTAAGCACATTTGATAATTCAACTTCGTTGTTTGTTTCACAGGGCAACAATATTTCATTATTAACAAATGATGCAAACTATATCACAAATTTAACAGCATCAATTACAGCAGGTCAAGTTTCAGGATTGGCCGCTGTTGCAACATCTGGTACATATGGTGATTTAACATCACGACCTAATTTAACCTTTGACGGTGACATGAGTGGTAACACCGGAGGTGCATTAGGTGGTGGTGCAAGTACAATTACACTTACATTAGATACTGTAAACTCAAACGTAGGTACGTTTAATACAGTAACAGTAAATGCGAAAGGTTTAGTTACTTCAGCAAGTAACACAGCATACCTAACATCAGAATCAGACACATTAGATTCAGTAACTGGTAGAGGTGCAACAACTACAAACAATATTAGTGTTGGAGAAATATCTACAACCAAAGTTAATGTAAATGGAGTTTATAGTTTACCTGAGTTTATTGGAACAGAAGGACAGGTATTAAAAGTTATAAACGGCAAACTATCGTTTGGTGAAGGTGGTGGAACAGGCATTGGTGACGGAGCAATTTATGTTGCCGCTGACGACTCTGCTATCAAAAGAATTGACGCAGGTGAATCACTTTCAATTTTAGGAAGCGGTGCAGTTTCAACAAGTTCGGATATAGAAGGTGCGATTACTATTAATGTATCAACCGATCTATCAACATTTGATAATTCAACAACACAGTTTATTTCCGCTGGTGGAAACATTTCACAATTTACAAACGATTCCGGTTATCTAACAACAGAGTCAGATACACTAGCAAGTGTTACAGGTAGAGGTGCAATAACAAACACACCAATCTCGATCTCAACAAGTAATAATTCACCTCTAACTGTAACCAGCACGGTAAACACAACTGCTCCTGGACCATATGTTACAACAATGCGTGACAGAGATGCAAGTGTACAAAACAATGACTACATTGGTGGTATTTTAGCACAGGCTAAAAATAGTAACAACGAAGTTCATGATTATGGTTCTGCTGTATGGCAGATTAAAAATAAAACTCTTAACAGTGAAACCTCGGTTGGTATTTTAAGAAGTTATCAATCAGGAAGTTCTGTTGATAGTATTACATACGGTAATGGATTTATCAAATTAAATCATGACGTGCAAATTGAATCAACATATGGATTACAATTTGATGGTGCTACACCAGATGCAAATTATACAAAAATTATTGCAATAGATCCTACAGGATCAAACACAATTAGTTTACCTGATGCAACAGGAACAGTTGCATTAACATCAGACCTAACAGCATACACACAACAAAATACACAACACGTTGGAAGTTTAAAAGGAAATGTTTATGCTAATGACGGAGTAAGCATATTAGTAGATGCTGTTAATGGAACAGTGCCTGGAGCAACACTTGCCGAAGAAGCGGTTGCACTGGAAACTCCAAGACCTTTTGAAATTACAGGTGTTGTTGCCGGCGGTCCTATATCGTTTGATGGAACGGGTGGCGTAACCATTCCGGTATCATTTACAAATTTAAATATTTCACAATTTAATAACGATGCAGGATTTGTAACACAAGGATTAAGTGCAGGCAGTCCATTAAGTTTATTTGTTAATGACGTTGGATACATTACAGCATTTAACGTTACAGCAGACGATAGTTCTATAAGAACTATTAACAGTGGTGAAACAATTCAATTTGTTGGTAGTGGAGTTGTTACAACGTCAAGTGATGCTGAAGGAAAAATTACAATTGATGTTCCTAATGCCATAAGCACATTTACCAACGATGCAGGATACAATACACAAAACGATGTAATTACACTCTACGGAGATATTACTGGTAGTGGTAGAACAAGCATTAATACATCATTAAATTTAAACTTATCAAATATTAGTCCAGGTACTTACAACTATATTGAATTTGATACTAGAGGTATTGCACAAACAGGAGTATTAAAAGATTATGTGGAAGCAGGACAGGGTGTTAGCAAACTTGTCAATGACGCAGGTTATCTAACAGGTATTGGTAGTGGATTAAGATTTGTTGGAAATGATTCAACTGGATTTAATGTACCGGCTCCTGGTAATGATATTACATTTGAAGGAACTAGAGGTATAACAGTATTTGCATCAAACGAAACTGTAACAATTCAAGGTCCGTTTACAAATACAGGACAGATTTCAGGCGATCTTCAAGGTAGTGTTTTTGCAGAAGATTCGACAGTTTTAGTTAACGCACTTGATGGAACACTAGCAACATTATCATTGGATAGAGCAGGTGCGGCAGATGGCGAGGTGTTATCATACTCAACAGCATTAGGAAGATGGCATCCTGTTAATTTAACATCTGGTGGTGCTGTGCAATACACTGATGCACAGGTTGATGCAAGAATTGTTAATGCTGGATCGGCCAATTGGAATACAGCGTACGGTTGGGGAGATCACTCAACAGTAGGGTACTTTACAACCGCGGCACTTTCCACAACAAGTATTACAGAACTATTTGATGTTAACACACAAACAATAACACCTGTTAATGGAAATTCATTAATATGGTCAAGTGTTAGACAACAATGGGAACCAGGAGTTGTGCAACCTGCTCCTTTATCATTCACGGACCTAACAGATACACCAAATATTATTGCGGCAGGACCGAGATTTATTTTAGTTAACAATGCAGGTGGTACGGCACTAGAATGGTTGTCATTATCAACAAACAACGTTCCTGAAGGAACTAACTTATACTACAGGCAAGACAGATTTGATACAGCATTCGCGGCAAAAGACACAGATGATTTAACTGAAGGTACAACAAACTTATATTATACATCTGCTCTAGCAAATTCAGATTTTGATACGAGATTAGCAACCAAAACAACAGATAATCTTGCACAAGGCTCAACGAACAAATACTATGCTAGTTCATTATTTGATACAGATCTTGCAACAAAAGATACAGGAGATCTAGCAGAAGGTACTAAATTATATTATACAGATGCTAGAGCAGATGAACGTATTGCCTTGGCTTCGGTTGGTGATCTGTCTGATGTGGACACAACATCAAATGCACCTAACACAGGACAAGCATTAATTTGGCACGCCGGTGTTGCTAAATGGATTCCAGGAACCATTGGCGGGGCACAGGGTGGTGGAATACTATACACAGATTTAAGTGCAACATCAAGTGGTGTTGGTACACTAAGTTACGATTCAAATACAGGTAACTTCAATTATGCTGGTATTACAAGTACATCCGGCTTACCTGAAGGAACCAACTTATACTTTACAAATACAAGAGCGGACACAAGAGCAGATTTAAGAATTGCGGCCGCTGAATTGAGCGATCTAAATAACGTTGCTGTAACACTTCCAACTAATGGACAAGCATTGGTTTGGAATGGATCAATGTGGGCACCAGGTACTGTAAACACAGAAGATTCGTTTATGTTTAGTGTTGCGGCAGATGATTCAACACTAAGAATTGTTAGAAATGACGAAAGCATTAAATTTGTAGGTGCTAATGGTATAACAACATCTAGTGATGCTGAAGGTAACATAACAATAAATGGTCCTAGTTTAGCAGGATATCTAACAACTTCATCGAATTTAAACGATCTAGCAAATGTAAGTTATTCAGGAACTCCTACAACAGGTTATGTATTAAAATTTGATGGTAATAATTGGGTACCAGCGGTTGAATCCGGAGGCGGCGGTGGCGGTATTGCTCTAACAGATTTAAGTGTTACACAAAATACTGCAAGTGGTAATGGCACACTAACATATAATAATATTTCAGGTGTGTTTACATACACTCCACCTGACTTATCTGGATATGTAACTGCATCTAGTTCAACAGCATTTACAAATAAAACAGGTAACATCAGTCAATGGACAAACGACAGCGGATATGTAACTGCATCTAGTTCAACAGCATTTACAAATAAAACAGGTAACATCAGTCAATGGACAAACGATGAAGGATTCATTGCTAATCAGGTTATTGACGATGATACTTTTTTAACTGCTCTTGCTTCGACATTATCTTCATCCGAATCTATTAAAGCATATGTTGATACAAATATTTCAACGTACACAGACATTACCACTGTTAGTTCCGGAGTAAAATATATTGCATTGTATGACACTGCAACAGGACAACAGGCTGGTAAAACAACAGCATCATTGACATATGATATTAGCCAAGGTACTTTTGGTGTTACTACTTTATCAGCGACAACAATCGAAGCAAACACTATTCAAGCACCGGCTACTATAACAGGTACTTGGACACTAGCATCACCTACAACACTAACACTTGATGCTGGAACAGAAATTAAAGCAGAAGCACCGTTTAGACACGTTGTTAAATCTTTTAACGATCTTGGATCACTCACAGTAAGCACAGGAACAGTTGTTCTTGTAATGGATGCTAATTACCATCAATTTATGTATGATGGCTCAGCATGGAAACCAGTTGCTACTCCAACATACTATTATGAAATTACAGCGAATGCCTCAAGTGCATATAGATTTAGCGGTCCTGGTGTAAGCAATACAACAGACAATCCTAATTTTACACTGTACAGAGGATCAACTTATATCTTTAATAATACCACAGGTGGCGGTCATCCATTCGCTATTAGAACTTCAAATGGTGGTGGTGCATTTACAGAAGGAGTCACAGGATCACAATCTGGAATACAAGTTTTTGAAGTACCACACGAACCAAGTGATACAACATTGGTTTATCAATGTACACTTCATTCGGTTATGGTAGGTAATCTAACTATTGTTTAAGGATTAGATATGCACGTCTTAGGCGAAATAGAATACGTAGTAACTGTTAAAGAAGGTGTTGACTGGGAAGAAGTTCATAGAGATTTAATCAATTGGACTGCTAGAGATCCTAATGTTGACAGCAGTATTGTTCCTGATAGATCTGTTGAAATTGCTAATCTAAGACCTGTTAACAAAAGAAATACACACTATTATCTTACAAAGCAAGAAAAAGACAAATTAAAATTAGATCCTAGAATAGAGGATGTTAAGCGTGTGGCTCACATACCACCTCCAACCCTAAGAGCATATCAAGAAACGATATTTGATAAGAATAGTAGTTCTACAGGAAGCCAAAGTTCTTGGGCATTGCTACGACACATATCAGAAACAAACAACTATGGAACTTCTTTTAGTGATCCTGGAGGAACATATGATTATGTTCTTGACGGGACCGGAGTTGATGTTGTAATTCAAGATAGCGGTGTCGAACCAAATCATCCAGAATGGGAAAATACTGGAGGAACATCAAGATTAAAACAAGTAGATTGGTTTAATATTTCAGGTGTAGCAGGAACAATGCCAGCCAATCACTATTCAGATATACACGGCCATGGAACACACTGTTCCGGAACCGTAGCAGGAAAAACATTTGGTTGGGCCAGAAATGCTGATATCTATATTCAAGCGGTGTTGGATAATTCAGGTTCATTGGCTATTTCTACTGCTATGGACACCTTACTTGCTTGGCACAATAAAAAGAATGATCCCAATGATGCCGCATACACAGGAAGACCTACAGTTGTTAATCAAAGTTGGGGGTATGTTATATATCTAAACACAACAGACACTCCTAATGTAATACAGTTTAGTAGAGGTATTGACAGTGGATATTTTCTAACTGGTGGATCTTATAGAGGAGTTACACATACAGAAACTACTCGTGTTAATCTAAGACAGTATGGTATCAACGGAGAATATCAAGGTCAGTTTAACAGCAAACAGGTATATGGGTATCCGTCAAGGGTAACATCAACTGATGCTGATATAAAACAACTAGCCGATGCAGGTATTATTGTTTGTATGGCGGCTGGCAATGATAATATGAAAGTTGATGAACCAGGTGGTCTTGACTGGGATAATTATTTAGAATTTACAGCAGACAATGTAATATACTATCGTTGGTATTATCATAGAGGCGGTTCTCCATCGTTGTTAAGTGGAGTAACCAATTTCGCCGCCAATCCTGTAATATCGTATTCTGAAGGATTTAATGTTGGATCTGTGGACACAGGTACTCAAGCAGTTCAGTATCCAGGAGACCCGGCAACCTATTACTTGGATAGAAAAGCAAGTTACAGTCAATCAGGTCCAGGAGTTAATATATATTGTGTAGGAACAACAGTAATGAGTGCTTCATCTAACACAAATGTTATAGGTGGAGTATTTTATTACAATGATAATGCTTTTAGACAAATTAAAATTAGTGGAACTTCAATGGCTTCACCTAATATGGCGGGAATGGTTGCATTGTTAAAACAAGCACATCCTGATTGGTCTCCTGCACAGATAGTAAAATATTTTGAAACAAACGCAAAAGAAGTTATGTACGACACTGGTAGCACCAATGACTATACAGTTGCTAATTCAGTTCATGGCGGAATACCTAGAATAGCATACTTTCCATTGGCGGCACAACGACCATTTATTTTATCTGAAAACTAGTATCTAATAAATATTAGCATAGAAGGAGTTCTGATCAATGGCCGATACTTTGGTACTCAACGCCGATGCAAAACCGTATTCCATTCTACCATTATCAACTATTACCTGGCAAGAGTCTATCAAGTATTTTGTTCTTGATAAGGTAACCGTTTTAGAATGGTATGATGATTGGGTGGTAAGTTCGCCCAATTGGGAAACACGGGTTCCAGCGGTTGTGATGATTAAAAAATATATAAGAAAAAATAGTTCTGTTAGATTTACAAAATTTAATCTAATGTTGCGTGATGCATATACCTGTCAATACTGTGATGCCAATTTGACAAGATCTCAATGCACATTGGATCATGTTCTACCCATAAGCAAGGGTGGTAAAACAACTTGGACTAACGTAGTTACGGCCTGTGGTCCTTGTAATGTTGCTAAAGGAGATAAATTATTTCCAAAACCTAATAGAATACCCATGAGACCAACCTACTACGATCTAATTCGAAATCACGAATACTTAAATCATAATATTAAACATAAGAGTTGGGAAACCTTTATTTTTGGTTAATAAACCGGCAAAATTCAATAATCTGGTAAAATTGGTAAAATCAGTCGTTGACAAAATAGCATTCCTCCTATAATATAGTGGTATTACTGGTATTAACAGTAAACTAAAACTTATAAAGGAGAGGCATATAATGGCAATATCACAAGAAGTCCTAGACAACATCAGGACTATTTGTCGCACTACATGGGGTGATGAATCAGTTTATGAAGGACCGTCAGGCAAATATAAATGGGAACTAGGCAGAGATACAGGCAATGGTATAATTAACGGAGTTGTTCGTAAAATGATTGCTGAAGATAAAGATGGCAATGAAATTTACGCAGTTGCAGGTTCGTTTAAGATTGATCCATCAGGAGAAGTTACAAGATGGACTGGTCTTCCAAGACGTTTCCAAAAAGAAGCAAGTGAACTAGCAAAATCTCATATTGGCACGAACGGAACAAAATAATGCTATTTAAAAATAGTGTCTATTTAGAAAAGGATCGTGCCTTAGAAATTTGGGGCGATAAAATTGACTCTGTTGATAGAATGATAGATTCGCTTCAACAATCAAACAAAGCAAGTGCTTGGGCAATCGATTTTTGGCACGGTGTTAGGATAAAACTAATGCGTCAACTACATCAAATTAGAAATGGTTAAACAGAATAAATCAATAACTTTATCTCTTACTTGGAAAAGAATAGCAATAGGTGTTATAACCTTTATTATTCTTATTGCAGTAACTTTTGGTGCAGGAACATTTATTCCTAACAAGTGGACTTCAAAAAGAATAATGAACGAAATTGAGATGAAAGTTATTTCACAGTTTAGTCAACTTGATTTACATATGCCGTCTATTAGTTACAGTACTAATGCAGAATTTATTACGGCAGTTAATAGATGTATTAACTTTGTAAATCTTACAACACCTTACACTCAAAGAGTGCATAGAGATATTATAATTGGAATGGCAATACTAGAAACTGATTACGGCAAAAGCCGATTTGCAAATGTGGCAAATAATCTGTTTGGTATAAGAACTTGGAGTCCCGATGTTCCTCAGGTTAAACCCGCAGACTTACCTAACGCCAAATTTGGTGTAAGAAAGTTTCCGTCTAAGTGTCATAGTGTACAGGAAATGATAAGATTAATTAATGAACATCCTGCATATGCTGAATATAGATTTGTAAGAAAAGATCAATATGAAAACAATAGACTCGATCTAACAGAACAAATAAATGGTTTACAAAAATGGAGTACCAATCCTGAATACACAAACTTGGTAATTAGATCAATTAACGAAATTGAAGGTATCTTAGAAAAAGGTTTACAAAAATGACAATGCATCTTGCAAGAGGATTAACAACTCTCAACACTCGGGTACGTAAGCAGAAACCAACAAAGGCTAAAATAGCCAAGTGGAAAGAACAACACAGAATTCATAACAAAGAAATGAAACAACTTGGATTGAAAAATCAAATGATGTCTTTTGATGATTATGTATTATACATACACGGAAAACTTAAAACCAAAACAACAACAGTTATTGGAACTCCGTGGCATCACACTGAAAGCACATATCGTAGAGAAACAGAAACGGATCGTATTCCAAGTTATGTTTCCAAGGGTGGGTTTGAGCCATGCACCAAAAAAGAACCTATGCAGTACACAGGTGAACGTAGGTTGATTGGTATAGCAACTATGCACAAATCCAATATGGTTCCAATCTTTGCAGACGACGAAGACAAGACTGGAAAAAAACAGGCAACAGAGATTGCCAAAATGAGAAGGAATTAATGACTTTATGGTTGACAATACCGGTAAAGATGTTAATATATACAAACAGGCTATAAAAGGAGGCTTAAAAATGAAAGGCAATATGAAAACAATGGCATTGGCACTTGTGGTAGGCTTGGGTCTATCTGCTTGTTCTACTGTCAATATGCCAACGATGAAATCAAGTGAAAACAAGGTTCCACGTTGGTTTGTTAACGCAGAGGATACAGGAAATGAAGGTTGGTATCTTATCAATCGTCAACCTTATTATTATGCGGTAGCAACGGCTGTTTCACCAGATATGGAAATGGCTCTTAAGAAGGCAACACTAAAAGCAAAAGCAAAAATCACAGATCGTGTTAACGGTGAAATGAACAATAGAACTGTTATTGAATATAGTGAAACAGGTCAGGCTGAAAACCCTACAGGCACTACTCAATCTAACGATACTATTGTAAACGTTATCAAAGATACTATCTTGAGAACTTACAGCACAAACGAAAAAGAATGTTATCGTCAAACAGACATTAACAACTGGAGATGTTTTGTGAGTGTAAAAATTCCAAAGAGTGATATCGATAAACTGATTACTCAGTACGATGCTCCAAGACTTGCTAAAAGTAATGTTGCGGACACAACTGATGACGCCGCTAAAAAAGTCCTAGGAAACTAATCTATGATTGGTCCTAGGATAATTTTAGCATTGGCCTTAGCAATTTTGTTATCAACAGTATATGTTAATGTAGCAAATGCAGGAGGCCCTTGGTCAGAACAGTATTGTAATCTGCAAACAGAACATACTGTTGTTAAAGACAAGAATGGCAATGTTATTTCAGAAAATGTTGTTGAAAAACAAGTATGTGATGACAGTGCTAAAGATTTTTTACACGACGGTGGTATTGCAAGTAATTGCGATACTTTTAATTACTATATAAATTTAGGAGGCAAGGGTGTTTGGAAAAGAGGCATTGCGTGTTACAAACTGGACGGTACCTGGGAAATTGTTTCAGGCTATCATTCTAACTAGCATACTATTTTTATCTGCTTGTTCGTCATACAAAGGACCAGCAAGTAGTAATATGGTTGTTTATAACGATAGACCAGCAGTAACCAGCACAGCATCTGCATTGGTAAGAGTATATGAAAATATGCAATGGTCTTTACCAAGAGAAAGTAGCGAAAAGCACGTTCAAGCAGTATACCTTGCTATTACACAACTAGATGACGGAATAAAAACTAGTTGGTACGACACAAAGAACGACACACAAGGACACGTTCGAGTTTTACAAACTATTCCAAAAGGCGGAAGTTATTGTAGAATTTATGAAAGTTTAATCCAATATCGAGAAAGACACAGAAGCATTACCGAGATGGCTTGCACTAGTGACTTTGCTAAGACTTGGACTTTCCACAACGGACGTAATCGATAAACTAAAAGATAGACTAAAATAGAATATCGTAGTAAACTACTATTTTAATTCTGTCAATAAAGTAAGGTAAATACTAGACTATGATATTTGGACTTATAACATTCTTATCGGCTATCACAATATCTGCGGTAGCAATCTATTATTCCGTAGCAGGTTTGGCGGCAATATTTGCGGCGGCGACAATCCCCATTATCATTATGGGTGTTTCACTTGAAGTTGGTAAACTAGTTACAGCCGTATGGTTACATAGATACTGGGACAAAGCAGTATGGTGGATGCGTACATACCTCTCCATTGCTGTTCTTGTTCTTATGTTTATTACATCAATGGGTATCTTTGGCTTTCTATCTAAAGCACACATTGAACAAACAAGTTTATCACAAGAACAAGTTGCTCTTATTGACACACTAAACGACAAAGAAACAAGAGCCCAGGCTAAGATTGATAGATGGCGTGGCGAACTTGATCGCTTGATGAAGGGTGAAGATGTTCGTGTAGACGGACTTGTTGAAAAAGAACAAGAAGGTTTGGATAAAATTTATGCTCGTATCAAGCAGGAAAAAGATGCCTTTAGAGCAGATGCTAAATTTGAAATAGAACAGCAACAATTAAGAATTAAACAAGCACAGGACAGACGTGATGCAGAAATTGCCGCGGCTGAGAAAAAGTTTGAAGGATCACTAGGCGGAACCAAAGCATACGAGGACGCAGTTAAGAAAGCCAAAGACAACGAATTAAGTGTGGCTTCAAGAGCACAGGCAGAGATATTAAAAATCAATACCAAGTTAGATGAAGACCTTGCTAAGATTGATGCCAAGTATGCTAAAGATGTTGCAGACTATAATAAACGTATTAATGACCTGCGTAATCAGGCAAATAGTAAAACTGTAGATATTGATAAAAGAATTGAAGAACTCGAAGGCTTTATCGCTACTGAACAAGCATCAATTGACGCTGTTCGCGAAGAAAAGTTTGGTTATGAAAAAGAATATCGTAAACTAGAAGCAGAGGTAGGTCCTATTAAGTATATTGCTGAATTCATCTATGGTGAACAAGCAGATACTAATCTACTAGAAGCGGC
>Ga0222715_10000855_pt1 | contig 30125 bp, 25 predicted proteins | sample C33_9DmetaG_FD_165056 | JGI IMG/M metagenome (GOLD analysis project Ga0222715, IMG submission 165056) | Estuarine water microbial communities from San Francisco Bay, California, United States - C33_9D | ecosystem: Environmental > Aquatic > Marine > Unclassified | place: USA: California...
ATGCGTAAACATACATGATTTTACAACCGCGAACGGTGCCGTACTGAGAGACTAAGTTATAAGTGCGCGATGACGTAGTACGTGCGCGGCGGCGGGCTGGGGTCTCGAGCGCGCGGGGATGCGCGAGCGGGCGGCGCGTCGCCCGACCATCGGCCGAACGAACAGTTTGGGTCGCCGAGTTGAGCGGCGGTTTGCGTTCGCCATGGGCGAAAGTACGATTCCGGCGCATCGCACCATGATTTCCACTGTGCCTTTGCTGGTGTTGGTTCGAGTTTGAACGCGCGGCGGAATTTCGTACGCCAAGGGGCGGATTTCGCGCGTCGGACGCTCGCTCGATTGACGACGGACGCGATGAGCGTCGAGCCGCCTGGCGTGGAGACTTTGGCCGCTGTGGCGATCACTGCGCGGCACACGCGCGGCGCGAGATAATACAATAACCCTTCGAACACCCAAATCACGTGAGCATCACGTGATTTGAACCCGACGCGCTCGAGTTTTGCCAACCAGTCGTCTCGTTCGATATCCGCGTAAGCCTCCGCTCGCCCGCGACACAGCGAAAGCGGTGGATCACCCATCTTTTCGCGCTTTTCCCGCAATACGCTCTCGACATCCACTTCAAACACGGTCGTTAGCGCTTTACACGCATCGTTCGGCGCGCGAAGACGCCACGCGCGCGTGTCGAAACCCGCGCCCAAGAAGACGACGTGCTTTTCGCGCGCCGGCTCCGCCTCGTGCGCTCGCCTCAACGCCTCCACCACGGCATCATCGAAGAATTTCGTGCGTATGGCGATCCGGCCTTTATCCCCTCTCCCCCTACCACCGCTCGCGATCGACGACGACGACGCACCGGACGCCACCGCCGCCGTCCCAGTCGCACCCACACCAATGCGACCGCTCAACGCCTCCGCCCATGGGTCGATAAACAGCGCCTCCTCGCCGCGCGCGGATTCAATCGCGCGCAACGCCGCGATAGAATTCGCCGATTTCACCACCTCGGTCGCCACGGTGGGCGCCATGCGCCGCGCGACGCGACGCCGCGCCTCCAAATGTCGCGCGAGACAAGGCCAAAAAGCAACGCTCCGAGGCTGATGACGTCACGCGTTCGCATCACACTGCGACGCGTTTTCACGGACGCCGCGCGACGACGAGGACCGAGACGACGATGGAGGGCGCGGCGAGGACGATGACGATGACGATGGTGCGCTCGAGCGCGGTGGCGCGCGGCGATGGCGGCGCGCGGAGGCGGTGTGCGCGACGCGTTGGAGCGCCGACGAGGATGACGATAATGATGGCTGGGGTCGGCGCGTCGGATGGCGACGGTGCGGATGAGAAGAAGAAGGAGGACAGCGCGGCGCGCGAAGGGGAGATTAAGAAGGCGTTGGATGTCATTATGGCGAGCGGAGGGACGCTGACGGGGAAGGTGGAAGTCGTGAACCGGGGTGGTTTGGTGCTCAGGGCGCAAAAGGGCAAGTTTCGCGCGTTTTTACCCAAGAGTCAGATGCGTTCGAGTCGATTAAAGGGTGATTTGAATGCGCAAGGGAACGCACAGGAGATGGATGAGACGAAGATCTTGGAGGCTCAGATTGGTAAATTGATTGATGTGAAGTTGATGGATGTGACGCCGAAAAAAATCGTTGTGAGCGAACGGGCGTTGTTGCAAGAAGGAGCAAAGGAAAAGTTACCGATCGGCACTCGCGTGGAGGTTGTTGTGACTTCTTTGAGTGATTTTGGGGCATTCGTCGAGGTTGTTGATGGACAAGGTCCTGCCTCTGGTCTTGAGGGTTTGGTGCACATCTCGGAGATCTCTTGGAATAGAATTAGCCACCCGAGAGACGCCGTGCGGGTTGGGCAACGCGAATCCGTCAAAGTGTTAGAAGTCAACTCTGACACTGGCCGCATCAACTTCAGCATCAAGCAAACGCAAGCAGATCCGTTAATGGAAACACTTGAGACAATCATGCCGGTGACGATGCCTGAACCGAGCATGGATGAGGATGATTTAAGCGAAATTCCTTTGCCGGGCTTACCGGATATCTGTAGCTCGCTGTTAAAGGAGGAGGGCATCGAAGCCGTCATTCCGGGTCGCCAAGCCATGGAACAACGCGTAGTGAGCCAAGACTTGGAACTTTGGCTCACGAATGTTTTCGTGGAGGACGGTTACAACTTACTTGCGCGCGCGGGCCGCGCGGTGCAAGAAATTCACGTCGTTACGTCTTTGGACCGCGACGCCATCAAGCGCGCCATCAAGCGCGCCACTACCATAGCGAAGAATTAATATTTGTATTAAATCAATTTATAACGTGTGTTCAATCGTCGCCGCTATTTGATGGGGGTGTTTGCGCGCGTTCGGAGGTGTCTCGTCGTCAATATCAATGTTTTAACGTGGATATTCAAAAAATAATATTGTTATCACGTTCGACTAGCGGAAAATCCTTCTCGCGTCCTCTCAAAGAAAGATTTACATGAACGACTCAAGGTACTCGACTTCACCCACAGAGCCGGTGAAGAACGGCACACGTTGGTGAACCTTGGTGGGCATGATGTCAAGGATGCGGCCCTTACCGTCAGAGCCCGCACCGCCAGCTTGTTCGGCGATGAAAGACATCGGTGCGCACTCGTACAACAAGCGGAGCTTACCGTTCGGGTTCTTGGCGTCACCCGGGTAACCGTAGATGCCACCGTACAAGATGGTTCTGTGGAAATCACCAACGAGAGAACCAATGTAACGGGCGCTGTACGGCTTGCCGCCGTCCTTACCGCCAGTCTTGAGGGAGTCCATGTACTTCTTCAAGCCATCGGTCCACATGGCGTAGTTACCTTCGTTGAACGAGTAAATCTTACCACTCTTCGGGACTTGGATCTTTTCGTGGGACATGATGAATTCACCAACCGTCGGGTCAAGGGTGAAACCATACACGCCTTGGCCGATGGTCAACACCAAGATGGTGGACGAAGAGTACATGCAGTAGCCAGCGCACAACAAGTTGTTACCCGGTTGGCACACGTTCATGACGCACTTTTCTTCAATCTTGGACGCATCTTCGGTGCTGAAATCCGGGATGCACGTGGAGTCAGACTCGTAGATACCCCAGATAGAACCAGTGGACACAGCGGCATCGATGTTGGAAGAACCATCGAGCGGGTCAAAAACAACGACGTAGTTGCCGCCAAAGGTTTCCTCAACCGCGACCGGGACATCCTCTTCTTCAGACGCGATAACACCCGTACGGCCAGTTTGGCGCAAGACGTCGCAGAAAACATCGTTAGAGATCACATCAAGCTTCTTTTGATCTTCGCCTTGAACGTTAGTCTCACCCGCCAAACCAGTCATACCGGCAATCCCGGCGCGTTGCACCAAGCTCGCGATTTGCTTGCACGCCAAGGAAATGGACGACAACACGACAGCCAATTCACCATCAATATTCTCCTCCATTTCTTGTTGAAGAATCCAGGTCGTGAAAGGCGTACCGAGACCACCAGCCTTGGCCACAACGCCTCGCGTCGCCTTGACGCTCTTCGCCGCGCGACGCGGAGCGACGGTTTTCGCAACCGCCCGGGTCGGCGCCTTGGCTGCAAACGCGGACATGATGAATGTAAAGGCTTAGGTTAAGCGCGTGTTGGTCCTCTGCGACGACGCGAACGCGAGAGACGAAGAAAATACGCGCGTTAGTATTATGTGCGTCACGCACGGCGCGCGGGCGACGCCGAGGCGCGCGGGTGAACGACGATCACGCCAAGTCCCGATCGCGCGATCGCTTTATCCACAACCACGCGACCGACGACGACGACGACGACGACGACAACGCCGACAAGGACGACGATGAGGACGACGACGACACGGATGGTGACATCAAACACATCATCGCACGCGTACGCGACGACGCTCGCACGCGCGGACGCACCGAAAAGTCGAGAAGTGGCGTGATTAGCGGTGATGGGCAGCTTTTCTTCTTATCCACACACCCGAGCGCTCGGGACGCGAGTTTCGCGAGACGGAGACAAAGAGACAAGATGTGAATAATTACATGGTGTATAGTGACGCGTACTCGTAACGTACGCGATGGAGAACGCGAGACAATGCGAGAAGCGGCGAGCGGGTGAGGCGAGCGACGGAGCGAGCGACCCGACCCCGAGCGGAGTCGCCAGACGGCCGAATGCGCCTCAGTCGTCCAAACCGACTTCGACGGTGGTGAACATGTCGAATGGGAACGACGTCACGAGCTTGTTAATGATATCGCGACGTTTGTCTTGTGATAATGGCGGTGCGTAGGAGGACTCATCGAGCATGGAGTCAATATTGTGACGCGGTCGAAGAAACGCTTCCCCGCGTCCGCTCATTTCGAGCCAGTCGCGGTATTTGAAGTCGCTCTGCGCCGCGACGACTTCTTGATCATCGGGGAAGAACCATCGGGATGGGATGCCGAACGAGTCGGCGACGATTAAGCCGTGTAAAGAACTTGAATACACGTGCGAACATCGCGCGACTTCTTCGACAAACACGCGCCAATTCGATCCAAAGTCGCCGGGCGTGAAGCTCTTCACGCCCTCGGGGGCGACGGTTTTGTCCCCAGAGACGTGCCTAATCAAACATTTATGCTCCGCCGTGGCTTTGATTTCCGGGAAAACCTCGCTGACTAAAAATCCAGGATCACCAATCGATGACACTTTGGCGCCATGCACCTTATCGAGCAAATGCGCGGTTTCAGGCCCGCGTACGCCTCGCACTTCAAAATCGAGCGGCGTCCCCAAACGCGACGTCGCGTACTCCTTCGCGTGCCACACCCCCAATCCCCAAACCACATCCCCGCTATGCACGAATTGCATCACACTCCCCACGCTCCACAAACAATTCGACCCTTTACTCTTCATCCGATGCGTAATAAACGCATACGCGTCGCATTCAAATCGCCGCTCCAACATCTCTCGCACGATTGGCTCGCCGAGCAAGTCTCCAGCGTTGCTCCACTGCGAATTACATATACGAAACCCAGCAAACTCGGGCTTAAACATCACCGCACACTCAAACGACTTCCCTATCGCCGCCCTGGACGTCGATCTCTCGCTCGTCATCGACGTCGACGCGCTCGACGCGTGCGACGATGCGCCAACACCATGCAGCACCGCGAGCGCACACGCCACCCCGATCGCAACTTTCCACGCCCACGACGGCGCGCGATCGTGCGATCGCGCGTCACCGAGCAACTCAGCGCGTTCGTCGCTCGCGTTCATCGCGCTCGACGCGTGCGCGAGACGCATGCGCGCGCGTGTGACGTCGTCCCGGCGCGCCCGGAACGTCTTAGGGTATAGAAATCATGCACTCGAGGCGTGAACACCCTTTGCGTGCGTCAATGCGCGCCGCGATGCCGCCGTCGACGGGCGCCGTCGGCGAACACCACGCCTTACTCATGCCGCCGCCATCGCGTTCGACGCCCGACGACGCCGATGCGTCGCCGTCGTCGTCGTCGTCGACGACGACGTCGCGAGTGAAAGCCACGGCGATGGCGCTCTGGGTGGCGTCGATCGCGCTCGCGGTCGCGGTCGTCGTCTTTGCGTCGTCGTCGTCGTCGTTGGGGTCGTTGGGGTCGACACGCGATGCGGCGTCGCTCGGCGTCGCCGGTGCGGTGCCGCACACGCACTGGCGAGGGATGACGATGACGTCGTCGTTGGGGTATGAGATTGATTTAGCGCCATGTCATGCCTTTGCCGACGAGCTCGAGGCGCACGCGCGCGCGTTTTCTACGCAAGCGTTGGCGAAATTACGCGATATCACGTGGATTGATGGGTTCTGGGCGTCACCGCCGAGTGAGGAACAGCATCATGCGTTGGAGTATTATTTATTAGGGATTGGTAGGACGAGTTGCGCGGCTGGGGTGTTTGGGATGAATGTCGTATTCATGCGGGACTCGGCGGGGGCGTGCGAGGATGCGATGTCGGCGTACGCGCGCGGGCGTGTTATACGCGGTGAATCGGTTCTGAATCAATTTGGTCGAGGTGCTGTGAGGTGTGTGGTGAAACCTCGTGAGCATTTGACGTATACCAACATGACGGAGTGTGGGGTTGAGCAGTTTAAACGCGTGTGGATTAACAAGGTGCCGCTCGTCAACGAAATGGCCAACGAAATTGAAGGCTCAGAGTCGTTTAAGGATTTACGATCAAAGCGATATTTTTGGCTCGATGCCGATATTGGTTTGTTGCAGTGCCCTGATCACACCGCGTATAGCTTTTGCATGAGCATTGGCGCTCCGGAATATTATCGCGAGCGCGTCGGGTTTCCACCGTTTAAGTGGTTGCACGAAACGTTGCATCGCGAGGCGTCAGAGGACAAGATGATGTTAAATTGCTATCGCAACGAGTTTCAAGGTTCCGCGGCTGCGAACGCCGCAACGAATGCCGAAGACAATGACGTCGATGATGACGACTCGTACTTGGACTCTCCAGTCGTAGGCAGGGATGTCGCCGCGTTGGCCAAGCCGCGACCGGCGTTCGGGACGTGCGACGACATTCATCGCATCTCCGTCATCGCCAACATGTTTGGTGGCTCAAAGCGTGCGATCAACGAATACACCAAAGGATACATGCACTTCATCAACTTCCACATTCCAAACACCGCAAACATGGCATCACCACAGAAACCGATCGAATGTTCGTGCCCTTCTGAAGAAAACATCATGAGCACCATGGCTATTTACGACCACTATCGAAAATTGACGAGCGACGCCTCGTGCGCGCGCCAAGAGCACGGGCAAGTCTACCCGGTGGATACGTTCAAAACCAAGCTCGTGTCCGAGATTGAAGACTGATGTATATGTCTCATTCATCGGCATCCATGTATAAAGCACACAAAATTCTAGCCATAGCTCGGGTTGTAACTCGCAATTGTTCTCGTCGTAAAAGACCACTTTTCGCGCGCGAGACCTCACAACGCACACGACGACGACGACGACGCGATGAAGGTTGCGCGAACGAAAGCGCAATTGAAGCATCTGAAAACCAAACGCAAAAAGGCGGCGGATAAGAAGAAACGACGACAACAGCATGCGGCGGCGGTGAAACACGTGAGCGGTGCGCTGGCGGCTGGGGACATCGTCATGGATGGCGCCGTCGCGGATGATGACGGTGATGTCAACCACGCCAACGTATCGACTGGACGCATGAAGCAGAGTAATCTCACCGCGCGTAAGCGGGAGCTGCGAGAACGCATCGCCGATCTAAAGTCGAAGCGGTCGAAGATTGCGAAGAAAAATTTTGGCAAGTCTGACGAACGCAAGAGTTTGACAATCCAAATCAAGGAACTCGAGCGACAGCGCGCGGAATTAGTCAAAAGTGGCGGCGGTGGCGGCGGCGGCGGCGGTGAAATAGATGATGAGGAGGAGGATTTAGTTGTTGATGATGAAGACGAAGTCATGGCGGGGTGAACGCACCGCGGGGAGGGCGAAGACGCGACGGTTGCTTTTTGCGTTTATTTGTAGAATTTTTGTATTCCTCGTCACAAGGTTTGTGCTGGGTAGTGATAGTGATCAAGGGCTAATGAAATAATATTCACAAGTGTGCGCGCAATGAAGACGCGCGCTCTAGACATAATACATACCGTCCATGTACTCGATTTTGTTAATGGCGCTTGAACCGAGCGGCGGCGGGGCCATGATTCGAGACGTCTCCACTTCGTCGTAATACGCGCATTCGCGAATCAAAACGTCCTCTGTATGCGATGCGTTTCGTTCTGCAATATCATACGCCGCTAGGACACCTACATTCAAACCGTGTGTCTGCGGTACGATGGAACATAAAACACGAATGTCGCCTTGCTTGGCGGCGAGCACGGCGCACATGCGTGCCAACGCCCACGGCGGTACAAATTCATTGCGCGGCGTTTCCGCCGTGTACACGCTTCTCGTCGAAACATTCCCAGAGGCGAGAGACAACAATGAGCTCGCATCTTTCGCTTCTTTGCGCGTCGTCGTGTTCATCTGCACATTGAGAGTCAGAGGTTTCATGGAGCTATGCGCAAACGGCACGGGCGAAAGCAAAGTGGGCACATCTCGTGTTTCGAAATCAGAACTTCCCAGATCGCCACCAGAAGCTTCCATGAGGACATTCAACAATCCACTGACGGCTATGGCGCCTCGACAGATAATGGTGTCCGCCGCGCGCCTGCGCGCCCCGCTTGGTTTGTCCATGTTTGCGAGCATCGTCGTCGCCTCGGCGGATTCCATGGGGTGTTTACCATTCGCACGGCTGACTTCGTCGCCCGCCAAGTCATCCAGCAAAGTTCGCCGTTCATCCTCTGGTCGCCACACTTGCTTTTTCAACTTTTGGGCGTTTTCAATAGCAGCCGCTTCTTCGTCGGCGCTGACGAAATCGACTCCGGCGTCGTTGAGCGCTCGACGAATTTTAATATTACTATTCGTCACCACCGCATAACCGCCATCGTTAACACCACCGACACCCGGAGCGCAAAACAATATCGTTCGTTCCTCGTAAATAATATAAAACGCATAGCATTGGCGGACGCGGAGCAAGCCGTACAAACTCACGAGCGCCTCGCTCCATGTCGACTGTCGACGCTCCAACCAAGCTCGCCCACTTTCACTCGAACGCATCGTCACCAACGCTTCACTCGGTAACATGTCAGCCGGATATGCGCATGAATACGACGCTCGCGTGAGCGCGCGCTGCGCTGACGCTAAATCGTCCTTGTTGTACAGCACGGCGTCGACGTCGCTTTGCGTCGCCGAACCTCCGCTATACGCGCGCAGTCCTTCCGACACAGGTACCGCCCCTAGGCACGAACACCAATGAAAGCTACTATCGCTCGTAAATCGCACAGATGATTTCACCGTCCAATCCATCGGTATCGCATCACAAGGCTCTCCTTTAGGAATGGTTCGCTCGCGCTCCGCCGCCGGCGCCTTCTCTCCACGATCCGCCGCAAACTTCTTGCGCCTTCCCCGCCCATCGTTCGCAGTGCGCGATTTCGTCGCATCGCGCAATGCGTTTGCGACTTCGTCCCTCGCTCGCGCGCTTTTCGTAGGCGAGACCTCGTTATCGCGTCCTCGTGCGGACATGATGCGCGACACAAAGTTCAACTCTGTCGTATAAACTTCAACGACGACGACGAAAACGACGGCGGAACTGCGTGCGAGTGCCAACGAGCGCGTTGAACAACTCGCTGCGCGTGTCTCGGTCACGCGCCGTGCCGCACCACGTCGTCGCCCGTCGCGAAGCGCGCCGAGGTGTGAGGGTGCATCATTTAAAATTTCACGAGCTGTCGCGCCGCGACGCGAGAGACATAAAGGAGGAATCGGAGCATGAAATGATTTCGTTACGGATGACAACGATGGTACTATTTTGTCTCAGCGCAACTGGCCTCGTCGGCGAGCGTATGCGCGAGGGGAAGAGGTTGAAATGCGTCAGCACCGTCGCGGCATTTTCGGCAAACGTGTTCCGCGAACGTCGTCCTGCGGCTTAACGAAAGCGTCGCCAGCAGCCCCGAGTCGCACGTCACGTCGCGCGTGTTTGTGAAGTGCAGATGCATGCACGGAATTCTGACGCCTACTAAACCATTCTTTGAAGTCGAGTCGGCTCGCCATAAAAGCTCCGCCGACGTAAAATCGGAAGCTTCACAAAAGTGGCACTCTGTTTCAGTTGTATCGCTCGCATCGAGGTGACGGACGACAAAAGGCGCTAAATCATAATCGCCTTCCATCGCCAAACGAGCTAGAGCAGTGTTTAGAAAGACTCGCTTGCGCGCTCGTGTCACCGCCACATATAGCAAATTGATTTCATCGACGTCAGTGTCTTTCACAGTTGTGTCGCCGTACGGGCCCTCTTCGCGAAGCACGTAATTATCTCCGTATTTCACCGCACAGTCGATATTGATAAAATCATTCCAGATCAGCACGGAATCCCACTCCAAACCTTTTGACTTGTGTGCGGTGGACAGCACAAAATCTGCCATATGCTCGCTCTTGGCGCCGACATCCGCCGCTCGTATTTGGGCCACAATTTCAAAAATATTTTGGCCATACGTTTCGGCAATTCTGATGCGAGTAAGCATGTCAAAATCGTCTTGATTTTCTGCAATGAGAGCTATTCTAGTCAGTGCGTTGCCTTGATTATCATTGAGTGAATGAGGATCGGAATGCGCGCCGCCGCTGCCGTGCGGAATGAACCGCCGAATGTACTTGTCTTGAATGGCCGACGTTTCACCATTCATCAAGCGTACGAAGTCGACTATTTGCTCAAGTTTTAGCGCTTCAATACCACCGACAACAGACAATTTGATATCTTTCGAAATTCCCACCAATTTTGCCATCGCTGCAATGAGACTCGCGTTTGAACGAACCAAAATTGTCAACTGTTCTCGCCGCTTTTCACCAACACGAAGATATTGAAAGAGGTTTTCGTTGGATCTTGATGTATACACGGCGTGCGTCTCAAGATCCAGTGCACGTGCGCCAATTAGAAGTGCTGGTTCTTCCTTGAGACGGAGAGCAGCGTTGGCGATGTTCGCAATTGAAGGGCCAAATCGAAATGAACGCACAAGCCGCCGATGTGTGATAAACTGCGGTGGCACTCGCTTTGAAATGCCGTCTAACACGTTAGTTGCGCCTGTGAAGTTGTAGATCTGCTGATGCGAGTCGCCAACAAGAACTTTAGCGCACTTGTCTTGTCTATAAATTATGTCAAACATAACCGGAGCAATGTCCTGGGCTTCGTCAAGTAGGATGATGTCGTACCCTGTGCGCGTTTTGCTCTTGCTCATATCAAGGTCTAAACGTGGTCGCTGCAATGAATAAAGTTTCATATAGCCGGCGTGAGTCAGAGGAACTTCATTGGAGGACACATCTTTCATCATCGTCCATAACGAGCGCGCGACATTTAAGATGTCCTCCGAAGACGCCCTGCTCGGTGGCACGTGCTTTGACGAAATATCATCGTCGTCGGATACCAAATAATTCTGAAGCGTAACTAGACCACGGCCGACGATTGGCGATTGCGCAGGCATTTTCAGAGCTCGAGCAACCTCATCGGCGCGAAGTCGGTCGCCAAATGCGAGCTTTTTTCCTTGCTTTTGATACCACAGTGCAAGCGGATACGCCAGCCCATGGAACGTTTTGCAGTCCGTGTTCGGTGGGAATCGCTCCTTCGCCTCTAATGTAATCGCCTTATTGAACGCGAGATAAAGAAACTTTTTACTTGGGTTGCGTCGCGCGTACTCGATGAGCGTCGTTGTTTTGCCGCTACCCGCAAACGCTCGAACAACCATATAATGCGGCGCTTGAAGATTTGTCGAAACGATGGCGTCTTGTTCGCGTGTTAACCGCGTGTGCACGGCGACCGTACCGGGCATATCCATCATTCCTGGTTGCATTCCCGCCAAGTCGCGCTCGTCTTCGATATCAGCGTAATCAACGGCGGCTGTCATCCTCGCTTTAAGTTGTCGCAGTGCGGCGAGAAGGAATTGGTCCCCGGGCTGAAAGACTGCGGTGGTTAGCTGTCCCAGCGAACGAACATACCCCGTGATTAAATGACTAAACTCAACCAAGTCTTCTTCGACAAAGTCTGCTCCATCACTCGCGCGCAACGCAAGTCTCGCGGCTCGAAGCAACCGCGAACCGACGATTTCATTCTCCGCCACGTGCACCATGGCAAAGGCCAACGCCGCCCACCCACAGCCATTCACGATTTTCATTTCCGCAACGCTCTCAATCGTCGCAGGAACATCTCCAATAGTAATAACGAACGCTTGAGTCGATTTATCCATACCGGTAGTTTGAACATTCAACACTGCATCTTCGCGAATACATTTCACGAGCGCGCTGACGTCCAAGCGTGACTTGAACGGTTTCGACCGCGCGACGAACCGCAACAAACCCCCCACGCCAATCGAGCTATTGCCCGTACGTTTTACCCTACCTCCTGTCTCGTTCTCAAACCATGCTTGGGCGGCAGCTGACTCTGGTCCACCGAGCGCGAGCGCGCGATTCAACTTCACAAACGGCATGAACGCTTCGTCGTCAACCGCGTCTCTCCACGCTTTTGACACTAATCTCGCATCAGCGTAGAATTTGACCGGCGCATACGTCAACACGCGCTGAAGCAATTCGTGAGGCAACGCATCGGATGTCGATGACGACGACGTGCCCGCCGATGCCTGCATACCGCGTCGATAGGCATCGACGAGGGTCGATTGTTTTGGTTTCTGTTGCGCTTGTTTTCGTTTCAGCTCAGCGACGCGCTCGCGCTCGATTCGTGCGTCAGCGCGCGCGCGTTTTCGCGCCTCGGCGTCGTCGGAGTCGGCATCGATGACGATGGGTTCGTTGCGCTCGACGTCTGTTTGACGCGCGAGCTCGTCGCGCGCGCTCGAAAACATGTCGATGGAGTCACCAATCGAGTCGCGCTGTGACGCTCGAGCTCGAGCGCTTGATTGGTATTGATTGAAGATTGAGCGCGTAAATGAATGATAACAATGGGAACATACAATAGTTGCATGAACGACCGCGCGTTTATCGCGGCGTCCACGCGTCGGATTTCGCACCGGATTTCAGTTGCCACACGGTGCCGTCGGGTAACTTTATCCCGTTGGCAACCTTGACTCCGGTGACTTTCTCGCCGCTCCCGTCTTTAGCGTCGAAATCAATCGTGATTTCTTCTCCGCGCACCGATGCGGGAATAGACCATGATTTGAACTTTGTGTCTGCCAAGCCGCTGGTTTTCTTGACGCCGCGGCAGCCGCGACCGCGTTCGAATGGCACTGGGTCCAAGCCGCTGATGGTCACGCCTCCACCCTTGGCGGGAACGATTGTACGCGGACATCCAGGATGGTTGGGGTCGTAGTACGCGCCATCGAAAATCGTTTCAACCGGCGCGGAGTCTTGCGCCGCGGGCTTGGCGAAAGATTTGGCGAACGCCTCGGGCGCTGCGGCGTTAAAGGATAACACCGCTGAGGCCAAAGCGGCGACGACCACGCGAGCGGATGACGCCGCCGCCGACGACGACGACGACGTCGTCGTGCGTTTGTTGCGTTGCGACTTCTTCGCGGTCGTCGTTTGCGCGGCGACGACGCGAGTCGCGGACATCATGACTTGGGAGGACAACAGAGAGTCGAGTTGTGTAGCGAACCCCCCGGGCGAGCGCCGTTCGATGGTTTTCAATGAGCAAAACTCGATGGCGGCGCGATACCGATGAATGAATTAATCATCATCGTCATCGGCCGCATCGTTCATAGCTTTACTATCAGCGATGCGCGCGATGACACCAGCGATGTATGCGGCTCTGCGCGTTTCAATTTCTTGTTCGGTTTCGTCCTCAAGCGACGGGCACGCTCGCGCATCGACTTCTCGCAACGCAAACTCCACCCCCTCAGGCGTCATGTGCGGTCCACCGAACGGCGCAAGTGTGGCAAACGATTTCGCCACATCTTTGTCTCGATACACCAATAGCGTGGGCGTGAGGCGATCGGGGTAATTTGGCACGCACTCTCGATGCGGAATGCGACAAAATTTGGTTCGCGGATACTTCGGCGCTAAAGCGCGCAATGCTGCATCCATGGTTTCGCAATCACTACACCTGTGTTGACACGAAAAGACGATGAACAAGCCGTTAGTGCTTGACAGAAACAGTATTCGTTCGTGTAACGTACCCGTGACGCGTCATGAAGACGACGACGACGCGTTCTGCACTGGGCGTCGTAACTTCTTCCACGAACGAGTCACGCGTGATATCGACGACGGATCCAAACGTCACCGCAGTAGACTGCATTTCAGCCATGCGTTGTGCACGATATTCGCGCATGAATTCGTCGTCGTCGTCGTCGTCGTCGTCCGTTGCGTCTTCTCTGACATCCGCATCAGTGGACGCCACCTCCATCTTTCCCGGTTTCGGTGGCTTTTCGCGCGCGCGGTACACTCCCAGTCGCGTCATGTGTTCGTCATACTCTGTAGACGTATCTTCGTGCGATGGTGCTTGGTACGTGTGCGCGCCGCTGTCCATGGCGCGCGACACACAGTGAGGCGGAGGCGTCGGTTACACGCGAGCGCGTTGAGCGTTTCATCAGTGCGGCGATGCGTGAGCGATGTCAACTGGTAATGGTACTGTACATGTTATTTATTTACACTCCGTACAAGCGCAGACGATGGTGCTATGATGACACGCGTTGGTGTGCACTAATCTAGCCAAGTCGTTCGTCCGGGAACCGCCGGTCGCGCCGGCTGCAAGAACGATGGTTCCGAAAACATCGTCGAAAGTGGTTCCAGGCGATGTCCATGCTGAGGAGTGCGAGTTGTATCACCAATGTATGCGTTGTTTGTGATTCCGCGCTCGGCTTGCATATTTGTGACGATGGCGATTTCAGCGCGCGCATAAAATTGCTCCTTGCACAGCTTCATAACTTGACGCATATAATCGGCATGGTGTATCAAACCGTCGTTTAACAAATCATCCAACGCATCCAATGTATCTTCAATTGCTTTATCCTTGACGTGGGCATCTAAGAGCTGTTGACTCCATGCATCAGCGCCCTTGAAGACATTGTCGATGTCAACTTGGTCTGTTCCTTGGCCGTGTGTAGCAAGCCATTTTCGCATCACATTGGTCGCCTCTCGCATTTCGCTCGCGCCGTGCTCAATATCTTCGCATTTTGCGCGCATTGCGGCGTTTTCTTGTTCTAAATTTATCTTTCTAGCGTACAACTCAGTCTGTTGGCTCAGAAGCAACTCGACAGATTGCAAATTTGCCGAACGCCGCCGTTCTGTCTCGTGACGTAATCTCTCTGATAGCGCCGCAATCGCTCGCGCTCTAAACAAATTTTTCGCGTGAATCACATCTTCCGTGCGTGGACTCGTGATTGTCGACGTCGATTCCTCTATTCGTCGCTCGCCATTACTCGGAGTTCGACGCTCGACGCGCACGCTAAAAGGCACGCGTTGCGCCACATTTGCCGCGACACGAGAAGCCACTCCGGCGACGTTACGCGCCGCGCGCGCACCACTCCGTATACCACTCGTCATGGTCGAACTCGCACTCGTGTTTCCTACGTCGGCGTTCGGTTTCGTGAATAACGGTGGCTCTTCGCTAAACGCCGCGCTCAACGCTCTCGCCACGTCTCTCAAACGACTTCGCGATGGATCCCACGTCATCAAACGAGACAATATCACCCCGCCATCTGCATTTACGCACGAGTGATTTGCTTTTATCATCATATCTCGCGTCGGCGCCACAAACGCCGCGGGTTCGGCGTGTGGGAACTCAACGCCGACGTACAGTTTGACTGGCACGTTATACCTCGCGCCAGCGTACGTCATAGGAATAGTGCCTTCAGCGTACAGCAATCGCGCCGACGTGCCGTCGTTGAAGTAATAATCATCATCTTTGACAGTCAACGAGCCGTAGGTCTGTGAAGAGTGGGAAACGTACGCGGTGAGTACGCGAATGAGCTCGATTATGAGTGAATGCGCACCTCTATGAGTTCCAAAAGTTGACCACGTATAACACCACGCGAAGGCGTATCGTAAGACAAACGCACGCTCGATTGGTCACTGAGCACGTTGTCCAGGTACCGTTGTATGGCGTTGGACACCGCGCGCGACATGGCGCGGTGCGCGAAGTGAGGAGAAGGGAGGATACCGTCGGCGGTTACTTGGTCGACGATGCGAATGACTTGTTTATTGAGCGCACGACGTGGTCGATTGATATTTCAGGTAGATTACAAGTCGTGTGTATAGGTTTGTATATGTGCGATAGGTATTTTAAGCCGTCGTGCATCCAGGGAAGACAGACTCCCAAGCATCCACGTGGGTCTCAGCGAGCGCCTTCATGCATATCGCGCAGTTGGCAAACGCGTCGTTAATCACACGCTCGAGCTCAGCGTGCACTCGAGGGAGCTCATTGGTCATGCGAGCCTTAATTTCATCGAATTTCTTTTGCGCATCGGCGGTGGCAGCCTCAGCTGTACCAACATCACGTTGAAGCTCCTCAACCGTCACCGGCGTCGGTTGCGTAATCGACGCGTGCAGTCGCTCTAAAATGCTCGTCGGTGGTGGCGGTGGAGGCGTCGGTGGCGCATGAAGCGCGTGATCAAGCTTTGCGCGCTTGGACTGTTCCTTTGAACGCGCGGCTTGAAGCTTCAATAGTGCATCTAAACGAGCGTCGATCGTTTCCTTTGCCGCGCGCACATATTGCAACGCTTGCTTGAGCGGCGCTCTGAAATCGCGCGCCAAGCGCTCCGCTTGCGCCTCTGTGGGTGCGCGCATGGCGCACGCCGCAGACCCGACTTGTCGGAACGCTTGACCTAAACCACCCGCCTCTTCACCGAGTAAAAGCTTTGCACCCTTTTCTTCGCAGTCGCCCAAGTGGTGCGCGTTTTCACCAAACGTTCCCGTCAAAATACCGAGATTTTGCACAGAGTTGACAATGTCGCTCCCACTCTTTAACGCGCGCTTCAAGCGCTCTTCCAATAACAGCAAGTATTCCGTCGCTTCCAAATATCGTGGATCTTCCTCCATCATCACGCTCTCCATACCAGCGCCCGTGCTCCACGTCTCCGTCGCCGTGTTGATGGATTGAAACCACGAATCCATCGCCCCAATCGCCGAACCAACTGCTCCACGCGAATACCATGGCGCGCGTTGATCCCACGAACTACCCCCTTGTTCTTCTAAAAACATAACCACATCCTCGCACGTCCCAAGCGTGGGATGCTCGACAACCTTTTTCATAAAATCTTGCAAACCGCCGCGACGATGTTCGAGAAAATCGCTCTGAAATGGACTCGTCGTCACCGTCTTTTCGGGCAACGGAAAAATGACAATACCAGGATACAAGCTACTCAATCGTCCACGCAACCATTGGAAATCGGAATAGCGACGGACGACAATCATTTCACTCTTCTTGTACGCCGCGTCGCTCGTCTTCGTGCTCACCGTGTACACGGCGTACGCGCTCAATCCATCGCCAACCTTTGTTGGATTCGTCACACTCACCGCAATCGACGCATTCTTCGCGAATTCATCCCGTGGAACATCGGGTAATCCGCTGTTTGAGCTTTCAAAATGAATGCTCTCGTAGGCCGGTGGCGCCGCAGGCGCCGCAGCGTCTCGATCGTCCCCGTTATCCGCCTGCATCATTGGAATCGCTCAACACGAAACACGCGACGATACACACGACAACGAACGACGCCGCGTGACGCACCGCGCACACAGAATCGCGCACTGGCGTCAGATACGTATGCGTATGCGTACGCGCGTCCTCGACGTGCGGCGCTTTCGCAGCACGCACTCACGCCAGTCGCAAAGTGCGGCGCGGCGAATGATTATTTTTTCAAATCTTGCGTCGACACTCGAGTCGCGACTCGCGGCACTTTTCGCCGCCGCCGCGCGCGTGCGGTCGACGACGAGCGCCATGGACGATGGTAAATTTCAAAGCACGATGAATTCGCTGAATTACGGCACCGTCATGGAAGCTGCGGCGAAGAATTACATGAAGGAAAAACTCGAGGAAGAGGCGAACGCGCGCGCGCGTCCGCGCGGATGCGTGCTCGATGCGAGAGATTTAGCCGAGGTATGTCGACGACGACGATGATGATGACGTCGATGGATGCGATGCGCGTGTGTGCTTTCTTTGCGCGCGCGTTCGCGCGAGATGGCATTCGCGAACGCGTTCGAACGGCGCGACAACACGCGCGTGTCATTCGCGCCCAAACGTTGACCGACTGAAAGACTGACTGAGCGATTGGATGATGATTTTCGATGCGCACAGGATCCGGATTTAGAAGCCATACATGCCGAGCGCATGCAATCGTTAAAAGACGCCGCGGAGAAGCGGATGACGATGGAACGCACGGGGCATGGATCGTTGAACGAGGTGGAGGAGAAGGAATTTTTACCCGAAGTGACGACGACGGCGTACGTCGTGGCGCATTTTTATCATCACGAGTTTGAACGGTGTAGAATCATGGATAAACATCTCGCGTTGTTGGCAAAGAAGTATTTTGATACGAAATTTATTAAAGTCAGCGCGCCGGATGCGCCTTTTTTTGTAACCAAGTTGCAAATTCAAGTTTTGCCGTGCGTGCTATTTTTTCGCGACGGCGTGTGCTTTGATAGATTGGTGGGATTTGAAGACGTAGGCGGTAAAGATGATTACCGCACCGAAAAATTAGAAAATATTTTACTCAAGGCTGGAGTGATTGCATTGCCAGAAAAGCATGAAAGCGATAGCGAAGATGAAGAGGAAGAGTTTCGACGGGAGGCGATGTCGCGAGTCATCAGAGGTGGCGTCGCGTACGGCAGCGACGACGAATCGAGCGACTTTGAATGATCGGGCGTTGATGGACTACTCCCTTAGCTTGTTGTTATAATCCAGCGTGTGCGCATTAGATAATTCAGTTTTCTTGAATTTTGATTTTCAAAAAGCTACGCGTATGTGTGTGTGTGCTAATGTTCTAGTCGCGTCGGCGCGCTCGTTCGGCTCGATTGACTTTACAAGAAGCAGTCGAGTTCGACGCGACGGTAGGTGTTCGCGCCGTCATCATCCAGGGCGGGGTACGAAGCCACTAAAGCATCCTGGCTGCCAATGTAAAGCGTGTTGTAGATTTTCCAGTAGATATCACGAACTTTACGTGCAGGATGAAATAATCCTTGCAACACGTACGACATGACAAACTGCGGACCGAGCGCCAAACGCGCGGCTTCAATCGCCTCAGTCACCGCGTTGATGACGTGTGGCGAGGGCTCAAATACGTTTGGCCAGGTGTAGTTGATCAAGTGCGTGATTGCGTCTTCACATCCAAGACCGGCGCAACCGAGAGCGAGGTGCTTGACGGTTACCGCCGCCGTTTGGCGATGCACCAAGTCGCGGTCCATGAGAGCGTCTTCGAGAAGCGGCGTAATGGCGTAGACGTAATCCTTACCCATTTCACCAATGTACTCAAACAAGAAAGCCAAGGACTTTAACACACCATTTTGAACGTTAATTTCTGGCACGCGATATTCATTCATCAACGCCGGAATGACGGTGAATGGCGCGCACGTCTCGGCGACAATGGCAATGGCGACAGTCGTGCACACGCGCATCTGACGCTCTTGCACCTTGAGGTTGTTCAACAGCGTCGCGAGCACGTCTTGCGGACCGATTGCCTTAGCGATGTAACCAAAGGTGTTCACCGTGGCGCGACGAATCGCCTTTTTCGGAGCCTTCAAAAGTTCCAACAATTCAAAGCAAATGCGCATCCATTCACGCGCGGCGACGTACTCGGCGCCACGGTCAGCAATGCGACCAATCAAGTCAATCGTATTCTCTTGCACCTTTTCGTGTCTATTCTTCAGAATCGGTGTCAAACGCGGAAGAAGATCTTTGATGGGCGGTGTCATGCGCGTCATCCCTTGCACGCTCACGATGGCTTTCAAAGCACCCAAAATTGACCCGAGCACTTCGGGGTATTCTTCGCCCAAATATTCGTACAGCACGACTCCCAAGTGACCCAAAAGTTGTTCTTCTTCGCACTTGCGCATCACGGGCGCGATGGCGCTGATTAAATCAGCCGCTTGTTGACGAATTTCCGCACTTTTGTTGTTCAATCGCCACTTAATGGTGCCACAAATTTGTGGCAAATACGGCTTGGCGCGTAAACCGAGCGCGTTGACAATCGTGCCGACACCCTTCAACATGACGTCGTTTTCGTCCGATGTTTGTTCTTGGAATGCGTAGAGCATGCCGTCGATGAGCAACTCTTCCATGCGAGTGTCCACGTCGGCTGTACCTAGCTCTTCAATCACCTTTGTAATGGTTTCCATCACCATGCGACGATACGGCTCGGACTCATCCTTCAAATCTTCGACGACGCGACCGATGATTTCGGCGGCGCCAACCTTCAAAGAAATTTCCAACGTTGTCTCCACGAGTTGTTGGTAATTACGACGGTCGAGCGCCATGCGACGGACCCAAAAGTTTTTGAAAAACTCGGGCATGACTTCAGCGCGAATGTACTCGGATTCAACGCCATCCGTCGCAACGCACTGCTTCACAACCTTGAGCGTAATTTTCTTCATCTCTTCATCCGCCGTGGCAAACTCGCGAATCAAAATCACCATCACCTCGCGCGTGTAGTAATTTGCGTACATGGCATCCATGAGAGGAATGATGAAACCGATGGATTTCAAGAACGCTGCCAACACTTTTCCTCGGTGGGCGCGAATACCTTTCCACAAAGGCTTGAGCACAGAGTCAAAAGATTCAATGCCGTACGGCGTCGCCGCTTCGGCGAGCGCAGCGATGGAGAGCGCGGTGATCGTCCGAACCTTTTGATTTTCATCGCCCAAGCCGTGTTCGATGATGTCAACTAGAGATTTGAGGTGCGGTAGCACTGCGCAACCGAGAAGAATGGCAATCTGTTGCACAATCTTAATCCCAGTGTGACGAGCTTGCCACGACTTTTTACTTTGACACACCGCCTTCAAAAATGGCAACAACGCTTGCACGCCGAGCGCCTGAGCGACGACGGCAAAGGCACGCGCAGTGGTATTACGCACGTACTCGTCGACGTTGTCAATATCAGGGCGCATTGCCGCAATCATCGTCGCTAAACCAGCCGCCTTGGCGACGTTACTAATGATTTCACGACCCTCAACTCGAGCGTAGTAATCTTCGTCGATGAGCAACGGCTCAATGACAACCAAAATCTTGTGCACATATGGGCGAACCAGGTCATCAAGCTTGTACAAAATGCGGTCAATCACCTTCACAAGCAAGTGGCGTTCTTGATCTTCCAACGTCGGTGACATTAGCAAGGGCAAAATTTGATTGAAGAGCGGCCCAGCGCCAAATTCTTTTGCGCGGTCGGTAATTTGACGCAACGCAGACTTGCGCTGCGGCGGCGTACCGTTCTTCACTCGAAGCAACATTCGCATGATCTTGCGCTCCTTTTGCTCCTCGATGCTCAACTCTTCGTCATCCGTCTCCTTTAACAAAGGCGCAAAGTACTGATAATCTTCGGGTTTCATCTCTGGTAAACCTTCTGGGACAAGATTTACGTCAAACTTTTGTCCACGGTCTTCCTCTGGAATGGAAAAGAATCCCGCGTTCGCACCGTACGGCATCGGCGTCTGCGTGAGCTTACGCGCAGGCGTACGAATGGGCACATAACTCGCAGGAGGCTCTAAAATCTTAAACCCTTCCGAGGGCAACAGCTCATCCAACTCTTCATCCGTTTGCGGGCGGTTGCGCTCTTCAATTTCACGTTGATACCGCATCTGTTGGTACTGCTCTGGCGTGAGTGGAACATTGGACTGCATCGCTTGGTGCGCCGCAATCTGCGCCGCCGATGGTGTGGCCATCCCTGCAGAAATCTTTGGAGTTTCCCCGCCAGCATTGATCAACGGCGTCTGATCGCCGCCAGTCCACGCGGGCGTGGCGCTCGGATCGCCGCCAGCGCGAATCAACGGCGTCTCATCCCAACGACTTCTCGAACGACGAGGCGTCGCCTTGGTGGCATCACCAGCCTTACCCGTACCGCTCTCCATGGAGTCCCATTGCGATGGTGCCCTCGGGGTTTCGTCCCACTTTTGGCCCCGAGGTGTCGCGTCGTCCCATCGCGCGCCCGCCGTCGCCGCCGAGTCGTCGCTTTCCCACTCAGAGCGCGGTTTCCCCCCCGCCGCGCTGTCTTCCGGTTTCGCATCCCATCGACGCTTACGCTTCGATCCACTCGGTTCACTCGATGCCGGCTCGTTCACTCGCGCCGCCGCGAGACGAGCCTCATCCGCTGCGCGTTCAGCTTCTTCTCTTTGTTTTCGTTCAATGTTGCGCAACGTATTGTCCTTTTCGCGCTCGAGCGCGACTTCCTTCATGCGTTCGGCGTACGTGCGCCCTTCATCCTGCGTCATGAGTAAATAACACAAAACATATTCCGTCAGTCTTTTCCATTCGTGCGATGTGTCGCCGCCTCGCCGCGTGTGCGCGACATTGCGCGTCTTTGCTGTTTTTTTCAGTTTAAACCTAAAGCCGCCGTCGACGCTCGAGCGCCTCGAAGTCTCAACTCGCGCATCAAGATCTCTCACACAACGTACCTTGCCGCTCTCCCGCCCAGGGCTCAACGCACGATTAAACCTTCTTTTAGCGTAATCACTCTCGCGATCGATAATCTTCTTCGACTTGCCGAACCCGAGCGCCTCATCGCTCTCCAAATCTTCATCGCTCGCGGCGTCCTCGGGCACACTCGAAAGATCCTTTGGTGCCGTATACGCCCTCAAAGGCGCCTTCTTCACATTCTCCGGCACGCTCCCAGACGTTTTCGTCGCCGTCGCCCGCGCACCATCCCGTCCACGTCGTCGCCCCGACGCACCGTCGCCGTCATCGTCATCATCCTCATCAACACCTCCAGCAGCATCCTCCTTCGCGCGCGTCGTCGCGTCGTCGCGTTCGCGTCGTAATCGCTCAATCTCCCGCACATCCGCCTCCGCCTCGGGTGTGGTGCTCCGTCCTCGTCTCGGTGGTGCCATCGCGCGTGAGAAGTACACGCAACGCCGCGCAATGGCGCACCAATCCATGGCGCGTGCGCTCGCATTCGCATCGACATTCGACGGCACGTGGCGCTGCGCTCCATGGCGTTCTACGTCAAGGCGTTCTCGCTCGTGGTGAAGACGGCGAGTAAACCTCTGGCCAAGGCGCTCAAGGCGCGAATCAGCGACTCGCCGTGGTTCCGCACCGTCGCCATCGACGCCGCACGCAAGGCGCACGCGGTGCAGGCGCTCATCATGCGCGATGCGCCGGCGAGTGATTCTGGATTGATTGGTGGACGTAAGGCGAGGAAGATTGCGGCGAAAGTGCCGGTGATGAGTGAGGATGCGGCGTTGCAGGCGGCATCGGAGTTTGCGGGCGAGGCATTCGTGTTCGCCGTCGCTGGGGGGGTGGTGTGGTGGGAAGTGGACAAGGGGAACGCCAAGGATGAGAAGCGACGCGCGGATGCGGCGGCGGAACGCGCGCAGTTGTGTGAGATTATCGACACCCAACATTCGACGATGAGAGATATGAAAGAACTGATACAGGAATTATTGGATTATAAGGCGTCGAGTTCGGAATTAATAGCGCAATTGGTACAAAAGGATGGCGCGCGCGGCGCTCGGGCGTAACGCGGGCGCTCGAGCGCGGCTCGCGTGGACGACATTCAGAGCAGAGCGGGACATTCAGTGCGACGTGTATTTATTTGTATCGATGGAAAATCATAGCGGCAGACACTAGGCGCGCGTGCGATTGAGAATCACATTCTTCGTCGCGGGCGCTTGTAACATTAACACTTTAGCGATATTAACAACAAACCTCTGTCGACGCGCAGCCGTCGGGCGCGCGTCCTCACACTCGAGCTCGAAGAACGCCGACGGTGCACGCAAAAACGCACACGAGCACGCGCGCACGATGAAGCTAGGGAAGAATGCAAAGAATGCGTACATTGCGTTTCTGCGACAATCAATTGTCGACGACGAGGCGTTCGCGCAAAAGCTCATAAAGTGCTCTCGCGAGTACACCTCTTGGGCGCGCGCGCTTCGCGAGCGTGGACGGGCTGAGAGCGCGCACGTCGAAGCGACGCGGTTGCTAGACAGTAAAGGACACATGCTCAACGTGTGTGATCGCATGTGCGAGCGCGTGAGTGGGGAGGAAGACTCGGAGACGATGTTGAAGGTGCGCGAAGCGTGGGACGCAACCAAGACGAAGCAGCGCGCAAAGTTTGAGCGCGCCGGAGGACGCGAGGGCGTCGCTGAGGCTAAAATGCGCGCACGTGAAGCCAAAGAGCGCGTCAAGGCGAATCAGCGCGAAAGAGAGAGCCGAGAAGAGCGAGACAAGGCGAAGAAGGCGGCGAGATTGGAATACGCCACAAAGGTGCACGAAGCGCGAAGCAGCGGCGCCTGCTTGGACTGGTTAAACATGGGTAGATGCCGATTCGGGGAAGAATGTCAATTCGAACACGATGCGATGTCGAAAGGAATATTGAAACAACTCGCCATCGATATCGGGGCGGAGACCGGAGATGTGAAGCGTGAAAAGAATCGCGAGGAGAAGGAGGAACGCAAGGCGCGAGCCCGAGCTTTACGCGCCCAAAACGCCGAGGCGCTCGGCGGATACTCATCGTCGAGTGACGGCGATGACGACGGTGACGGGGATGAAGATTTGCCTGGTTTTCTTAAGGCTGACCGTGCAAAACGCGCGGCGCAGGCGCTATTGGCGACGAATAAGACAAAGGAGGACATGCGACGAGAAAAGGCGGCGACAAAGAAGACAAAGGATGCCGGCAAGGCGGCCAACACGGCGAAAAAGACCAAACATTTTAACGAGAAACAGCTCGAGCGCAAAGCTAAGTTTTTGAAGGATGCTAAGAATCAACCGTTCGTGAAGCGCGGCACGAAAAGGCCGGCATCAGCGGAAAAATCGCCGTCAAAGAAAAAGCCGCGTCACAAAGACTCGGCGCGCAAGACGAAACGCGTGGGCATCGCCCGAACGAAATTCGATTAGAAGAATACTTGTAACACGTACACATATCAATTCGTAGTCCACACATCGCGTGCGTTGATCCGTGTCTTACTCAAGGTGGTAAGAGGAGCCATAAATGTTTAAAGTCGTACAATCAAAAGAAATGCTGATTAAAATTTGGAGTGATACGTTTGAGCTGCTAAATTAATAAGAGTAGACGCTTATTCGGAGCGCGCGGCGTAGGACACGAAGTGCATTTCCTTGCAGTCAATACCCACCATGGCTTCACCCAAACCTTCGGACACTTCAGCGATAATCTTAGGATCGTTGTAGTGCGTCACCGCTTGGACGATGGCGCGGGCGCGCTTGGCAGGGTCACCAGACTTGAAGATACCAGAACCAACGAACACACCATCCATACCGAGTTGCATCATCAACGCAGCATCCGCCGGGGTGGCGACACCGCCAGCGGCGAAGTTGACAACAGGCAAGCGCCCGAGCTTGCGCGTTTGTTGCACGAGCTCGAGGGGGGCGCGGATTTCCTTGGCGTACACGAAAACTTCATCTTCATCCATGGCGCACAAGCGGCGGATGTCGCCCATGACGGCACGGCAGTGACGCACGGCTTCGACAACGTTACCGGTACCAGCCTCACCCTTGGTACGAATCATCGAGCAACCTTCGGCGATGCGGCGGAGCGCTTCGCCCAAGTCGCGGCAACCGCAGAGCACGGGAACCTTAAACTTGTGCTTGTTCAAGTGGTTAATTTCATCAGCCGGAGTCAAAACTTCAGATTCATCGATGTAGTCAATGCCAACCGCCTCGAGGACTTGGGCTTCAACAAAGTGCCCGATGCGCGCCTTGGCCATCACCGGAATCGTCACCGCTTCCTTGATAGCCTTAATCATCGTCGGGTCGCTCATGCGCGCCACGCCACCATCCTTACGGATGTCCGCCGGCACACGTTCGAGCGCCATAACCGCAACGGCACCAGCCTCTTCGGCAATACGCGCTTGTTCGACGTTCACCACATCCATGATGACGCCACCCTTCAACATCTGCTCACGAAACGCAGCCACGCGCGCACACCATTCCGTCAGTCGCGAGTCATCACGCGCGCATCCAACGCCCCTCGGCGCGCTCGAACGCACACATAAAAATTATCTCCCACACATATCGCCACCTTTCGCGCACAACCCTCGAGCGCGCGCGCGCGTAGAGCCCATCGCACGCGCGCGCGCTAATCCCAACCTAGAGCGGACGTCATCCATCATCCATCCATCGTTCGTCGCACCGTGCCGCTCGGCTCGACGCGATCGAACCCGCGATGCGCGCGCGACGCGCATCAATAGAAACATACCTGCGCTAATCCCGCCTTCACGGCGAAGGAGCTTCGTTCGGTCTCGGTAGACATGGTGGTCACGCGTCGTCGTCGCACTGTGACGATGGACGATGCGCGCGCGGCGGCGGTGACGTCGGGGCGCGCGCGGGTGAGGCCTTGGTCGTAGTGTAATGTGATGACATCCATCATTGGGTTTTATCGTGCCCTCGTGAAACACCCGGATGTGCACTTTTTCGTTAAATCGTGACGTCACTATGGATCACGACGAGGGGTCAATGCGTCGAAAAACCACCACGTTGGCACCCTGTGGGGGGACATGTGCTCGCGCGGAGGGCGCCTACGCGCGTACGCGATGACGTCGTCATTCGTGGTATGAAAACGTGTGATGATGTCACACGTGAAAAAGATATGTAATACATGTGATGAGGCTAGATTACGCCGCACCCGGGGCGCGTTGGAAGGCGTCTAAGGATTGAGAAAAGAATGGAACGTCGGCGAAGACGTCGGCGCCGGCGTCGACGTCCGCGCCTGAGACTACGGTGATGCCATCGAACACGTCACCACGGCGTAAATTCTCACGCGATGGCTGTAAAAGAATGCCGAGTGTTTTTGTTGGCGAGCTAAACGCTAATAAGCGCGAACCCGGTGGGCTTTTCGGGGCGTATTTGTTTGTGTCGAGCGGTTTGACGGCGACGTAACCAAATTTTGCGACGAGCGCCTTCTCGGCTTCTCTCACGTTCTTCACATTCAGCGCCACGACCTCGAGCGGATCGCGACGCGTCGCCACCTGACCGCGCACTGGAATGCCCCCGGGCGAGCGCATGTCGAAATATCCAAACCCATACAATAATTCGCCGCCGCTTTCATAAATTTGCGAAACGCGCAGTCCAAAGGGAACGGTAATCTGTATATAGCTCAATATGTTTCCAACATCCGTCGTGCGTTCGCCCTCTGCAGACGGTGGTTTAGTACTTTGCTTAATCACTAATGCCGCTTTCCCGCCATCATCGGCATACAAGCTCGTCTGCCCGTACGCGAGCGTCGCCACTCGCTCCGCTCCGCTTCCGACGTCGCTCGTCACTCTCATCCCACACGCCTTGGTCCAAAAATCAACCTCCATCGCCACGTCTTGCACGTGAAACGTCATGGCCCCAGTGTAGTTTTCCACCCCCGATTTCACTCGCGGCGCGAGCGCGTCGAGAAACTCGGCGTTGGCACGCGTCTTGTCCACTTGCTTCTCGAAAAAATTCAACTGCCCTTTCAACACTTCATCATCGGGCTCAGCTTCGTACGCCGCCTTGGCATCGTCGCGATACTTAATCAATCCATCGAGAACTTCGCCCGCGCTGGCGTTGCCTGCGGCGACCAGAGATGTGACCGAAGCCAAGCTCGCGAGCACGGCGGCGCGACGGCTCACGCACACATCATCAGAAACCACATCTTGACTTTCGCCGTTTGCACTCGATGACGCCTTACACGATACGCGTCGCGGGACTGCTGACACCGATGATGATGGCCCGTGAGTCGTGCGTGCCGTGGATAGGCGTGTGATCACGGTAGGATGCGCGTAAGACGCCATCGCGCGAGGACTCGTTGTGAGGAAAATGGTTGGAGGCGCGCGAGCTCAAATAGAATTACAGAGTGAAACTACTACAATGCGCTGTCGTTATTAGTCTTCGGCAACGCGCACGCGGAAGACAAAAAACATCAGAGTGTTGTAAAGGTACAGGCTCTTGGGGTACGTGCGCTCAACTGTTTGGTTCTTTGACGCGTCCATTGGTGTCGGGTCGCGTAACTCGGCGGATTTCTCTGATGCGCCGACAACCTCGCGCGCGAGTGAACGAAGCGCTTTCGAGTCACTTTGCATTGGTTTTTGTCCATCTTTCAATCGTTCAAGCGAGCGTTTGGTGACTTCATCGACGAGTTTACGCCGACGCTTGTCCTTGCCTGTCTCCAACGCCGCATCCGAGTCGTTTGATACCTCAGTATCCTTCAACCAAAGCGCTAATGCAGTTGCGATGACGCCGTCATCATCGATCTCAATAGCTTCAGCGATTACTTCGGCGTTATCGCGGAGCACTTTGGCGGTATCGGCGGCTGTCGTCGACACATCCGCACTCTCGCCGAGCACCGCGGGCACCGAAACCGTGTAATCGACGAGCCCGGGAATGTTTGGTGCCGCATTTCCTTCGAGAACGTAACCATGAACCTCTGCTGCTTCGACAATCGCCTTTGCCGCAAGCTGCACGGCTGCTGACTTTGTCCAGCCCTCTCGCTTGCCACGCGTGCTAAACGTCACCGCTATAACGCCACCATCCGCCACCGCGTGGCGCGAAAATACATCCCACAACTGCTGCGTCCGAGTCATGACTGAACCGCAGTGATCCAAGTAAATCACCTGTAACTGTGTCTCTCGTGGATCACGCGACGCGAGGAATCCTTCAACCTTGGTCGCCACGGCGTTGACACCTACATCCTTGCGTAACGAGTGCACGACGTGCGTGTAAATATTTGGCACCCAAATCGAACTCGGCGGCACTCCTTTTGACATCAACTCTTTACTCGTCCGTCCGTCGGCGGCGTCCAAAACAAGAGCCATGGATGTTTCTATTCCAATGCCGATCTTTTCGCACGAAGTTCCGAGCGCATCTGCAACGGACGCGTTGGTCAACGCCTTGTCGCTCGACGTCGCGTTTCTCTCCCCGGGCTCCTCGTAAGGGTCACTCGCCCAGCGGCACAGAAACGTTCCTTTCGTTTGCACTTTTAAATACTCTTGCTCGACAAATAACATTTCTTTGCGCATCTGCCCTGGTCCACGGCGACGCTCGAGTAAGTTTACGCTCACCGCGGCGACGCCCAAAGTGAAGAGCAGCAACGCGTCGAGCGTTTGATTCATCGAAGACACGTTCGCGATGGAAAATGCCTTGAGCCCAAGTGCGACGGCGAGCACGCGACGCGGTGCTTCAATCGCCGCCGTCGCAAATTGCGAGGCGACTTCACTCGCGTACGTCTGTGCGGCTTTGACTTTGGCGAAATTCCTGTGCCTCTGGCGCGCCTTGAACGCCGCGGCGAACAACGCCGCGCGCTGCTTCGGCGACGCTTTGCGATCGGCATACGGGCTGATGGTGTATGGTAATCGCGTCGCAGCGAATTTCAACCGCAATGCGCTCCAGCGTTGCACGACGAACGCCAAGAGTGCCGCCGCCGCTGGAGCGACGATGAATGTCAAAATCATGCCGTCGCCCACCGCCTCAAAGAAACTCGCCATCGATGGCGCGCTAACGACTCTAAACAGCGCCTGAGCCACACCCAACACCCCACACCACAACGCCGCAAACTTACTCGCCTTACCAACACCGCTTCGCCACACCTGTCCTTCGCGGTAGAACAAAGGCTCGGCTTGTTCGTCAAACGCATCCATCGCCTGCGCCGTCATCTTCGACGTGCTCTCACCTAATATCCCCCCCTCACTCAACACCGCCTGCGCGCGCACCGCGCCCATCGACGCACCACGACGCCCATTCACGGGCGTCACCACCGCCACCGTCGATCGAGACATCATCTGTACCCGCGTCGCCGGCGTCGCGCGCCTTTTGCTTTGGCGCGCTACGAAAGAATCCCCCGACGTCGTCGTCGTCGTCGTCGTCGTCGTCGTCGTCGCCCCTCGCATCGCCGCGAACCCGCGACGCGACGCACCGCGTCCACTTGGCGCCATGACCATCACCGCCATCATCGTCGTCATCGTCATCGTCATCGTCACCACGACTGGTGAATGGCGTCGGTCAATCAATCAATCAATCAATCAGCGCACGCGAAACGACCAATCGCGTCGCGCGACCGCGACCGCGACCGCGACCGCGACGACCACCCGCGCGGTCGTGGCGAAGAAACACACCCTATAGCGTATATATATATATATATATACACACACACACGCACCCTTCGAGCGTCCTCGGTCCTCCGTCCTCGGTCGTCGTCGTCGGTCGTCGTCGTCGTCGTGTGCGGTGGTTCACGCACGCACGGGCGCGTTCGTTCGCGGCGGTTCCCCTCTGCTCGGCCACCCCGCGCTGACCAGTGCTGGAGGGGGACGCGTCCCTGGGGAGAAACGACGACCAGGAATCGCGACTGGGTGACGTTGTCATAGTCGCGACTCGAACTCGAGTTGTACTGTTTACCCATACAGAGCTCTACGCCCAACGCGTGGCGTGGTGGTCCCTGTCCAGGGACCACGTGGACCACGCGCGAGAGCGCCAGCGTGCGACGTTCGCGGGTGACGCGAACGACGCGCGATCGATCGAGGCGTGCGTGCGTGGCGCGTGCGCGTGCG
>Ga0222715_10000856_pt1 | contig 30108 bp, 35 predicted proteins | sample C33_9DmetaG_FD_165056 | JGI IMG/M metagenome (GOLD analysis project Ga0222715, IMG submission 165056) | Estuarine water microbial communities from San Francisco Bay, California, United States - C33_9D | ecosystem: Environmental > Aquatic > Marine > Unclassified | place: USA: California...
TTATTGCTTTTGATTGAGCAAACCTGCTTCGCGTGGATTGCCAGCACTCGCTGTGTCTTTCCCTCAGTAGTTTAGAAAGACAAAGATTGCCAATCGTCACGCCTCAAAATCCTTGTACAATCGGCTTTCTGTTGCGCCTTCTTGGTTCTGGTACTTGCCGCAATAAGGTTGCTCTGTTGTTTCGTCGAGTTGGAAAAAGACCAATTGGCAAATGCGAACGCCAGCTTTCAACAGAATTGGCTTATCGCTTTGGTTGTAGAGTTCCAGCGTAATCTGGCCTTGAAAGCCAGCATCGACAAAGCCAGCATTCTGAATTTGCAAACCCAACCTTCCGACTGAACTTCTACCAGCCACAAAAGCGGCTAGATGATTTGGAACACTGACTTTCTCTTGTGTGCTGGCTAAAACGAACTTGTTTGGCTCCAGCAAAAAATCATCACTTTGAACGTGTTGGTAAACGGATTCTGAATCCAGAAACAGAAACTTCTGTTTGACGCCTAGTTGGGCAAAGGTGTTGGACAAGTGCAGGTCAACGCTCGACGGTCCCACTTGAGCGAATCGTGGCAAGTGGCCTAAGTCTTTCAATCGGTTCAGTGCTTGGTGCGAGAGAATCATTAGTCAGCCCAATCAAATTCGGTTGGTGTGTAAATGCGGATTTGGCCTATTTCACCCCATCGCTTGCTTGCGTGAACATCCCAGACTTGCTTATCTTCACTGAGTAAGGCGTCAATCAGTGCTTTCAAAAGATTGTCAATGTCAGCGGTTTGTCGATGAGGTTTGCCGTTCATTGCTTTCTTTTTCTTGAGGCTCCAGCTTTTCGGCATGGGCAAAATGAATTCAACGGCAAAACTGTCTGGAAGCTGGAATTTCTGATTGTAAGCCTGAAGTCGCAGACTGTCGCAGAAAACGCGATAACGTAAGACTTCCGGCCTAACTCGCCATTTATCAGAGCGGCTTTGCCGAGGTTTCGGAACAGGTGAAACATGGAACGTAATCAAGCAGCAACCGTCCTGACTAACTTTGCAAAGTATTGGCTTGGTGAATCGGTTTTGCTCGGCTTGTCCGTTTTCACAGGTTTCTCGTCTTTGGTTGTCCAACGAACGATTGAATCTTCATCTAGCCAAAAACCGAAAGGTGCGCGACCAATCGCTTGAAAGAACTTCTGGCCTCCTACTGGGTCCAAGCGTTTGCCAATCGCTTTGAGTTCTGCTTCTTTCGTAAGCCATTCTTCAGGTGTCTTACAAGTCTGCGCTCGGTTGCTGGTGCTGCGTTGAGCGTAGCTTCGGAATACGGCAACGGTTGGCAAAAAATCACTCTTGAACTCTTTGACCATTCGGTTGAAGCCTTGTTCGATTTGCTCATCACTCAAGCCTTCCATCCCAATCTGCCAAGCTTGCGCGAGTTCTTGGCTTGGTTTGACTTTGTAGATTGCGCTCAGTTTGCGTAAAAGCTCGACGGACTGCATTGGCTTTCTCCTTGAGTGAGTTGTTGTTCAATCAAATCCCATTCGTCAGATTGGTTGCTTGGTGAGGCGCGGCTTGGTGCTTCCCAAGCCAAATAATGCTCAATGTTTGAAATTTTCAGAAACGTTGCGGCATGTTGGTTGGGTCTGCAATGGTTGTTTCCAAACCTGTCCAATCGGCATTCTTCGAGATAGTTCTCTGTCGATTTCTGAATTTGGTCTAAGTTGAACTTTTTGCGAACTGTATTGAAGTTGCGTTCGGCTTTGTCTGGTGTTCCTGAAGCGGCTGGTTTTTCGGTAGGCAAGGTCTTGATTGCAGCAAGCCAACTCTTCCACCAAATCTTGAAATCTGACTGAGGTTCTTCTTGGGGGGATATAGGGGGAATGTCTATAGTGATTGTTTTTAATGATTCCTTATTAATAGAACCCTTACGATTTGTAAGGGTTGAAGGTGACGATTCGTAACCCTTACGATTCGTAACCCTTACCGATTGTAATTGTTGGGCTAAGAAGGCTTCCAAGGCTTCCAAGTTCAAGCGAAACCAAAGCTTTGGAGGTGAGCCTTTCATCTGGTCAATCAGAATTCCTTTTTCCTTCAGAAAAGCTTTTGCTCTGCGAAGCACTCTCGGTGTGATTCCGATTTCTTCCCATTCGTCTTCTGTCTTGTAGAACCATCCTGGCTCTTGGTGAAAGTCAACTGGCAACCATCCCAAGCGGTTTGCGTGGTCTTTGCGGTAAAACTCATCCCACTTGCAGAGTTCCGCCAAAATCACAGCAGTTGCCGGATCTGGGCAAGCCTTCAGTAGTTTGTAGTTTAAAACAACGTAGTGATTGCCAGCCATATTTCCTCTTAAGCGGCTTCTGTGGCTTGTGCCATTGTTGCGGCAATATCTTGCGCGACTTGCTTTTGAATCAGCTTCAATCGGTCAACCTCGCCTTTGCTCAAGTCACCTCTTTTTGCGTAGGCATTGGCTAAACTGTTTGCCTCTTCGAGTGATTCCTGAGACTGACACGATTCAAATTGCTCTTTCAGCAAAAAGAAGGTTTGTGAACCGCTTTCAGGATTCACAACCTTTGGCGCTGGTGGTTCTTCCTCTTCAGTGGCTTCTGGTTCTGGCGCAACGCCTGACAAGCCAAAGGCTAGTCGTATCGCTTGCTTCATTGCGGCATGGCGTAGCATTCGGCTTGGGTATTGTTTCCAAGGTTGCGAACCAGTGTTGCACTCGCTCAAGAACTCTGTCACTACGGTTGGTCTTTGTCGGTCTTTCCGGTAAATCGTTGCAGTAACGCTGGTGACTTGGCCTTTTTCGTCTGTGGCATGATTAAATTCAATGCCGTCAAACTGCGGATGTTGATTCATGATTTTATTCCAACCGTCCACACTCATCACCACGCTGATGCCACCGGACTTGGCTGGAAAGGCGTAAATCTCTCGCGTCAGTGGGTTCAGGTTGTGTTGTTTGGCGACTGCCAGAAATGCCATCAAATGCTCTGGCTTGGTTCCGCTCGGTAGTACGGTTTTGGACAGGACTTCTTGCAGTTCTTTTGGTTGGACTTTGCACTGCTCGGCAACTTGCGCGACTAGGTTGTTTTCAGTCATGAGTTCCTTGTTAGTTTTCAAGAGGTTTAACTCCATTTACTTGGATTGTGAAGTTGTTGAAAATGGCTCCAAAAAGCTCGCTTGGCTCAATTGCAAAATTAAGCGTTTCGTAGCCTTTGTTCTGTGCCGCTATAAGCTGATTTTCTCTCTGCAACCACTTGTCTTTGTACTTCTCCCAAACAATTTGAAGTGGTCCTACTGGCAGCATATATATTAAGCCAAGTCCTTTGACGTAATAGGCAATGTAATCTGCAAGCAAAGGCTTGCACACCCATCCTGGGCTATTTCTTCGATTGTTGCTTACATACTCAAGAAGTATGTCTGTGTAGACTCTGCCGCTTTTGCTTGGGTAGCGTATCTTTTCATCAATCACATAATTCTTGCCACCGTCACAAATTACTTGTCGATCTCCACCTAGCCTTTGAAAATCAGAATCCTGCTGAAAATAAACAGAGCATTTAAAGTTTGGGAAAAACTTTTTATAGGCTTCTTCCCAAACAGGTAACTCACTGTCTAAATGTGAGTCGTTCAGTTGTTTATAAAAATCGTTCACTGGCTCAGTAACTGATACCTGATAGTCTAAAAACAGGTCTAATTGATTTGGTTGCCCCACTGGCTCCAACCTTCTCTTGCAGTCCTAGCAAAGAGTTCAAGTTTCTTTGCTTCTGAAAAAGCCGAATCAATCCACTCCATGAATTCAACAGGCTTTGCGCTATGCTTTGTTCTTGAGTAGCTAAAAATAGAAGAGTGTCTGTGGTCTGGCTCTGGTGGTGAAAAGTTGCCTTTGGTTGCGACAAACAGAAGCTCATGTTGTCCACGAAACCAGTAGCCCATTCCTATTTTCTGCTTGTCCCAAATCGCATGGGTTTTGTAGGTCAATCCCCACGCATCAATTACCATGAAAGCCTCTCGTAACTTTGGCGCAGTTGCCCATAGCAAAAGCAAACTGTCGGCAGCAAAAGGTATTTGCATTGCACAGATTTCATCAATCTTCATGGTTGGGTAGTGATTCGCCAAATCTCTGCTTTGAGTTTCTGCAAAATCATAATCCCAAGGTGGATCTGCATAGACTAGGTTGAACTCTCCTTCTGGAAGAACTGTCTTGGGTAACTCGGCATGTTCTGCCTTTTTCTTTTGCAGTTGAAAATCTTTGGATTCTCGCAGCATTAGGGCTTGAGTAAGTTCCTTTTTTTCTTCTTTGGTTTCTTCAATTACTTCTTCAAAAATTACCTCCGGCAAGTCAGCAATCTGTTGCCAACGTTGAGATTGTAATCTATGAATTCCTAAGTCTTTAAGTTTTGGTGTAATAGGCTCACCATGTGCCAATTCTTTTTTAGGTCTACCTGTTTTAGCTCTTTCCATTTCTTTCAGCAATTCGCCACCTTTGCGCTCGGCTCGTAGCTTCGTTTCTGCGGCTTGGTTCTGCATTTCCAAAGAATAACCAGCGGCCTTCACATAAGCCTTTATCGCTTCCGCTTGGTCTCGTATTTCCTTGATTTCTTGCAGTGTCGAAGCTTCTTCTAAAGCTCTTCTAGCTGCGTCTAGTTTAACGAGTTGCATTCTTCTCTTTCATTCACGCCTTCCAGCCAGCTTGAGCGAGAGTTGAGTGAATCGCTTTATCGCTTACTCCGGCACATGAATGTTTGCCCGTTTTTTTAGGGAGGATGGGCAAACCGGATAACCGGAAGGCTAATCTGTTAAAAAATCCTCTTCATATTCTGAAGGTTTTGAACCTTCAACCCATACTGGATTAACGTATTGCGTGATCTGTCCACCACGCTTGAAGAAAGCAAGGATCTCTTCTGGAAACATGGAATCAGCAGGAAGCTCATTGGATTTGACAGAAGCGTCATTCCATTTTTCTTTGACTTCCACCTGTTTTTTGGCCTCCTGCTCCAGCTCAGCCTGTTTCTCTTTGGCCTTGTTGCCGTGATGAATCGCTCGGCACTCGTTGCTGCAAAACTTTGCTCTCGACTTGCTCGTCACTGGTTTGAATTCGGTCTTACAAATCCAGCATTTAAGAAGTCGATTGTGGTCTAAGCGGCTGCGGTTTCTTTTAAGGTGAACCAAACCGTTGCAAGTTGGGCTACAGTATTTTTGGCTTCCGGCCTTTGGTTGAAACGTCTTCTGGCAAACCAGACATTCTTTGGGTTTCAGCGTCCCAGGCATTCTGGGAATCGTCCCTCGAACGTAGGCTCGCCTTTTGTCGTTGATATAACGGCATTGCTGACTACATAAAATGTTGCGCTGATTTCTTGGCTGGAACACCTCACCGCATTCGACACATGGCCTTGGCTCAACCGTTACCGTTCTCTTGTATTGCTGGTTGTAGCACCTAGATCCACAAAATCGCTGATCCTTACGTTTGGGCATAAAGATTTTGCTGCAACCTTCACAGGCAATCTTGACTTTCGGCTTTCTATGCTTAGCTCGGTATCTTGCCGAATTGTCTAGCTGCAACTGGTAACTGCATTTTTTAGAACAAGTCTTGTGGCTGCTAGACTTGCGGTTGAACCGCTTTGAACAAATCACACACTTGGGTCTTGTGTCCTGGGCCTTCATCTCGTCTTTGCAGATTTGCCCACAGGCCTTTTCTTTGCCTTCGGTCAGAAACTTCAGGCCGCAATTTACGCAGACCTTAATGGTCAAAGGTCACTCCATGTCTGTTCATTATGTGGATCGTCCAGCCTGCTAAACTTCTCTTCCTTCGATATGTCTAGCGGCTTTAAATCAAAACAGTTTCTTTCATGCTTTTGGTGTGTCAGCTTGCCGCACCTTGAGCATTCGTATAACTGACAGAAGGTGGGTTCACGCCTTTCAGATTGCCGAACCAATCCCCAGAAATAAGCCTCTTTTCGCCTAGTTTCTTCTTTGAAGTCTTCGAGCGTTCGCATAACGTCTATTGATGAAATACAAGCGAATTCGCCACCAAAGCTTCTTCCAAGCTGGCGCTGAATGGTGTGTGATGATTCTTGATTTGCTTCTGGACTCGGCTCGAAAGAAGTGAGCCTGAATGCTTGGTGTGGTTGTCATCTTCAACTCCATGTTTGTGGTGGGGAAACCTTGCTCAAGCTGCTGGCAGACCCCTCTGCCAATTACAAAAACAAGGCTTGTTTTCCCCATGTAGACTGTTCAATGAGACGGAGCCGTTTCAGCCGGTTCTCCCAAACCGCAACCCATCCATTGGGTTGAAAACTCCGTCTCAGTCAACAGCTAGTCTTGCGAATTGCCTTGAGTGCCGTCTTTTGTAATCTCGCAATCTCAACCGCTCTTTCTGCTTGGGTTGCCTGAATGGCAACATCAGCGGAAATCTGCTTCAAAATTTGTTTTTGATTCTCATTGATTTCTTCCAAGAGATTTCTTGATTCAATCAATAGAGTCTTTATGTCTTCATCCATTGACCACCTCCCGAATCTTTCTAACTTCCTCTTCAGACCATTCAACTCCGGCATATTTGTGGAGTTGCCGTCCTTGCGGAATTTTTCCTTCTCTGCGAAGTCGCAGAAGCTTGGGATGTGATATGCCAATTTGATTGGCAACTTGTTGTGTGGTCAGCATAATCGGTTGAATAATTGCAAAGCTGGTTAGCAGGTTTAAAAGAGTTTTAAACCTATTCTAAACTTAAGTCAACTCTTTTTCCGAAAAAAATGCTCAGATCGGTTTCAAAAAGGTTTAGCGAGAGAGTCGTTGAACAAAGAAGTGCTATGGGAATGTCTCAAGCAGATTTAGCCAAAGCGTTAGAGGTTTCTCAAAACACTGTCAGCAAGCTTGAAAGAAATCGGACAAGGATTGATACCGATAAAATTGAAAAACTTTGTGAGGTTCTAGGTCTTGACGTATCGGAAGCGTTGACGCCTGACCAAGTGAAAAAACCAGAATCCAAGGAAGGCTACCGAACGATTCCAGAATATGACGTCCGAGTTTCTGCTGGGCATGGCGAGTTCCAAGGCATTGAACAAGTGAAGCAAAATCTTCAAATGCCCAAAATGTTTCTTCCTGAAAATGGACAAGTGGGGTTCGTCAGAGTCGAAGGCGATTCCATGACGCCAACAATCGCTCATGGTGATTATGTGGCTGTTGAGTTCGATTCTGGCTACACCAGTGACGGTTTGTATCTGATAAGGATTGATGATGCGGTTTTTGTAAAGAGGCTTCAGAGGAAGTTTGGAGGTGTGAGAATCATTTCAGACAATCAGCAATATGAAGAAATGAACGTTTCACCCGATGATGGAAACGACTTTGGCTTGATTGGAAGAGTGGCTTTGGTCATTCGGAAAACTTAAACAACACTTCAACTGTTTAAATGTCGTTTAAATCTTTTCGGAGTATTTAAGTCAATTGATCTCAATGTTGATCTAATTCAATGAGCCACAAAAACGAGATTGTTTCAGACAAACGCCAACAGGCTTTTGTTGGTCAGTTGTGGATTGAGAAAAAACGCTACCGTCGAGTCCTGGCGCGATTTGCTGAAGTTGAGGACTTGCCAGAAGAGCAACTGAATTCTTTGCTTGTCGAGCGGTTGCTGCAACTCAAGAAGAAGCTGACGCGAGAGGTTGAAGCCTCTACAGATAAAGACGGTTTGTTTTTCTCGGAAGTCCTGCGGTTGTTTCTCGCCCATGTGGAAGCCAATCGTGATAAGTTGACGGTTCGCCAGTATCGGCAGCAGCTCAGTCGTTATCAAAAAATCGTTGGCGATTATCGGATTCGGCTTCATTCGTCCAAGTTCACAGACCAACTTGTTTTATCATTAAGAAGAGCCGGATTAGGCGATCATAGTTGTAATTCATACCTTCGAGCAGTTCGCGCAATCCTTAATTGGAGCTGGGAGCAAGGCTTTCTTCCGGCTGCGATTAAAGTCAAATCGGTTCGCTCATCCAAGCCTTTGCCTTCGGTCTTCACTCAAGAACAACTCGAAGACTTGCGGCAACACCTAGAAGAAGGCTGGCAGGAAACCAAACGAAGACGATTTCTGGTGCTTCTCAGGACGTTCTGGTTTCTTCGCTATACTGGCATGAGAGGTGGCGAACTGTTGCACCTCGAGTGGCGTTTTGTCTATGCGGATAGGATTGAACTTCGCTCAAGTCGAGAATGGAAGATTAAAGGTAGGCGTGATTCAGTTCTGCCGATTGCGGTTAGGCTTCAGGAATTTATTCAGTCGCAGGATATTCAAGGCGAGCGTTATGTGCTGGACAACGGCAGAGGTAAGCCGCTTTATAGTTCGCTTGGGGATTTGACCAAGAGTATGCGAAAAGCTTTGTTGAAGTGTGGCATTGAAAACGCGAAACCGTTGCATAGTTTCAGAAGTACGGTTGCAACGGAATTGTTGGCTGGTGAGAATTCAAATCCGGTTCAGGTGCAAAAACTATTGCGTCATCAGTCGATTCAAACAACCATGAGTTATTTGAACACTGACCATTTGCAGCAAGTTGATTTGGTGAATCAACTCGGAAACACTGGCGGAAACACTGGCAAGAAAAAATCTGAAGAATCCAGCAAGGCTAGTATTCGTCTAGCCTATAGCCGAAAGTCTAAAGCTGACTGTTAATCATTGGGTCGCTGGTTCGAGTCCAGCTTGGGGAGCCACTTCCAGCCGAAAAACCAGACTGTTTCAAAGTGGCGGTTTTGACTATCCGCCAGTGATTGCCTCTTTCAGCTTCTTTGCCTTCCTGACTTTTCTATAAATTCCTACTCCAGCCGCTGCCATCGGCAGCCCGATTGCCGTTAATACTAGCTCAACGCCACCGGATTCAACAGCAGAATTAAAATATTCAAAAAAGATTTCCATTTAATAGCTCCAAATCATTAAACCGTCTTCTCTATCGTCTACATGCAGAAATCTTTGACTTCCTGTGAAACTGAAGCCATACCCACCGAACAAGCCCATCTGAATTCCAATTTCTAAGAGTCTTGCTCCATCGGCATTCCAGCAAGCAATATCCACTGCTCGACCTAATACATGATAACCTGTTGATTTTGGCTTCCCGTCTTTCCATTTAGCTTTTTCAACCGGATGCTCTGGCGAGCGATACGCTGAAGTCAGTCTGATAGGTTTGCCGTAATGCTGCCGCAAGGTTTCAAGCTTCGTCAGAAACAAATCTGACATTTCACACTCACCTGTGAATTTACACTTCAGCTCGTCCCTCGAAAAATGCTCAGAGTGGTCAATAAATTCCATTAGGTTTCTCGTTCAGGATAATCAATACACTCTTGCGAATACATTTCACCAAACGCTTCTCTTTGGGGTAACGGCATTAGCTGAAGGTCTACATATCTGTGATTCTCGCGGTAATGGTCAATGACGCAAGAGCACAACTGAATGGCGGATTGCATGGCGAGATTACTGGTCATGCCTTGCATTTGATAGGTGGGAGCAAGTCGAAGTGAGCATTGGTAAGCCCATGAAACTAAGTGCAAGGTTTTGTACTCAACAGGCAAGGCGTAGGCTGACGTTGAAAGCAGCAAAGCCAAGCCTGTGAGAAGCGGTTTCATTTTTTTAGATTATCCATTTTTTGACTTAGCTCAGAGATGGCAACGGTCATGTTGGTCAGTGTTGTGTTGAGCTTTTCGTGAACTGCTAAAAGCTGTTGAGACTGCGCGGCCTGAAGGTTCGCGAGCTTTTCTGTGGTGGCCTGCTGCAATTGGGAATTTTCGCGTAATAGCTCGCTGACGCGAATATCACTTTCAGAATCTTTAGTTAGCCAAATGTTTCGCTCCTTTTCAAAACCTCTTAAAAGAAACACGATCAGCCATCCACTGAAGGTCAGAGAAGCCATGCCAAAACCTAAATCTTGGACTAATTGAATCATTGAATTGGGTTCTGCTGGCATTGCTCGGCCTTGGTTAATCGTTAGGAGGTGTGGGCCAGGTGATGCCCGTTAGGTTTCCGTTTTCATCCAATGCAGGAGTTTGTGTAGTTATGTCCCTAAGAGCCTGTCTGTAGACTCGCCATTCTTCGGTCATTATTACGTCAGCGTTTGCCATCCAATCACATTTCGCTAAAAGTCCCATTCGATACTGTCTGACGAATTCCAGAGCGATTTGATTATTTGTTGGAGAAGTAACTCCTTTTTCGTTTAAACTGTTTTTAGCAATTTCAATATCTAATGGATAAAGTTTCATAACTGCACCTCAAATAAATGAATTGCCAATCGATAATCTGTATATCTCAAATTACAACTAGTCGTTGACACACTATCCAGGTTTATCTGAAGCACATAATCTGGAGTCGTTGAAGATGGTGAAGCGTCCAAGACCAATCCTGCACAAGTAATATTTGTAAATGTAGCGCTGGACTGCCCACCACTAAAGACTGCCAAATCTGTTGAAGGTGATGCAACGGTTCCCTTACTTACGAACATTGAGGCAAAACTTTGTGTTCCACCTGTTGCTCTTAATTGAGCAGAAACATAAATCAAAACAGCATTTCCTGAAGTTATGGTGATTTGCCCAATCACATCGGCTACGCCTGTTTTTGAGGTTTTAGTGCCAGTATCTGTATTTGTAATTGTTGGACTGAACACGGATTGGATGATATGCCCAGCCGGAAACACAACCGAACTCCCGATTGTCCCACCAGAAATTGTTCCAGCCGTAACCGTTCCCAAATTATTTGCTGTTCCTGCAAACGTAGCATTTCCGCTAGAATCTATCGTAATTCCAGAAACGCCTGTTCCACTGTTATCCCCTTGAAGCGTGAGGCTAGCGTCAGCCGTGACGGGCCTGACGGTGTCAACTTTGATCGTACTCATAAGACTTCTGTTATTGAAAAGTTAAGATTTCGATAAGTTCCGGTTGGGGTTGCGTAAGCATCCGTTGGAATGGTAATTGCTCCAAAAACCGCTTGTAGATCCCTTTCCGTTGTCATCGACTCCGTGATTTGAATTGGCACAGGTTCGCCTCTTTTGGCAGCCGCAATGCCGATTAAATCATCCGCTTGCGCTTGCGTGTAAACCCCTTGAACGTTAATCGTTTGAGCGATTCCTCTTTTGGTGACTTGACGAAAGCCAGAAGTTCCAGTTCTGACTGTGCTAAAATCTTCGTAGTTTCTGCTTAAACTTTGAGGATTCGCAAAGTCCGTTGAATTGCCAACTCGCAGAATTCCAAGGCTGATTGGTGGTGCTAATTCATCAACTGTAAAGCTTGTTCCAGGTCTGCTTGCGCTCAGTCTAACCGCGCCATCTGTAGTCCCGTCACCTACAATCGACACAATAGTATAATTTGTTCCGCTTGGATTACTCGCACTACTTAGTTTGATAACGGTATTCGGAAAAACATAACCGTGGTCTATAAGATTGACGCGAACATTGTTTGCGTCTCTGAAATTTCCGGTAGTTGTATCATAAATGTAAGGAGCCCAATCATCAATCGCGTTCCCTTCTAACTGCTGATTCATGAATTTGCCAGCAGTTGTCGTTCTATCTGTGTTTAAGATTAGATCCAGCGTTGAAGAAAACGATAATCCTGAAATATAAATCGGTTTTCGACGTTTTGAGAGATTGACACCCCAAGGTTTGAATTCAAACCGATTTTCTAATTGTGTCGCTGAAAAGTTCACGGCAGCGCCACCATCCAACGAATACGAACCACTGACAAAATGCCATCCGTCCAGAAAAAACGAATCGCTAGAGCCTGAGACATTCACCCGAATCGTTACGCTCGCGCTAGTTGAAGAAAAACGCTCTTGCGGTTGATTGCTTTCAATGTTTGAAAGAGCAAAGCCACTGGCAGCGCTGCCGCTCATTAGGCTCGAGCTCGAATAAGTCGATTCAGTAAGAATTTTCATATCGACAGAGGTGTCAAAGTAGAATCGCCTGAAAAAGTGGTTGTCTCATTGACAAAATCCCAAGCTCGCTTGCGAACAATCATGTTTCCAGTAATGCCCAAGGTTTTGTTGTTAACGTCGATTCTTTCGCCTGCCTGAACGTCGAGATTTATTCCGTCAATCGTCACACTTAATCTTGGCTTGTTTTTTACGGCAATAATATCGGTTAGAACTTCAGCCGCGACTTCGATGGAAGGGCTAAAAGTTTTGATCGTGTCATCCCGTCCAGTATCAATATTCGCTACTCTCACGGCTCTTTCAACCTTTAGCAGTTTATAAGGATTTGCGCCTAATCCTGTACCAACTGCCAAATTATAACTGTTGGATGAAAGCAAACCTGAAAGTGGCGCTGGTAAGTCAATCTGGCTTGCTAAAATTTCGTAATCCTCCAGCGTCAGGCTCGCAGTGCCTGGTACATTCTCTCGGTCAATCAAATGCAGAATGTCATTCTCATCATCTAAATAAAATTGCATGTTCAGCGCTTTGGCGACTTGGTCTGCAAAGTCGAGAATTCTTTGTTGATTCGTCTCAAAAATTGATACTTTCCGGTCATCATTATTCGCGTTGCTCGCTAGACTGGAATCGTAGGAATACCCAATGGATTGCGCTAACCAACCAAAAAAATCATATGCGTTTTCATCACCGTTTATTGCGTCAAAATGGATACTGATTCCAGAAATGGAAGCCTCACCTTCTAAGCTTCCCGATTGCAAAGTAAATCTTGGAACTTCACCATCTGGGACAGTATAAAAATCATAACTGAGCGAAGCATTCAGCACTTCGTCTTGTCCATCATCCTGAACAGAAGCGCTTGTGGTTTTTAAATTCGGATTACCAACCTGGGTTTTTGCAGCGTTCAGAATCGGCACAGGTTCTTGAAGCGTGACTGTGCCAAAAGCAAAAGGTAGTTGGGTGTCAGTCGCAGAGGCGTTTCCAATGTCGTAAGCGTTGAGTCCTGTAACGGATACGGTTGAGCCTGAAACTATCGTAATTGTGTTCCCACTGCTGACGGAATACGTCTGCGGTAATTGAGCTTCCCCTTGGATTGCCAACACGACTGATTGAGCAACAGTAATTGTGATTCCTGATGAGATCGTGCAGATGGATTCTAGGCTTTGAGAAATCGAAAAAGTTTCGTTCGTTGTTAGTTCCGTTCCAGAATCAAAAGAATAATTTCCGCTGCTGGGGTTGGTGTAGGTAATTGTCGAAACGTCAACGTTAATATCAAAGGTTGTGTCCGTTACGTCAGTAATTGTAAATTGAGTTGAAGTATCGCTCGGATTATATTCGAGCTCTTCCCCTACTATTGACATGCCTTGAAAAAATGCTTGTTCGCCCAATCCAAAATTGTGCAAAGCTGCGGTGGTAATTCTGATTTTGCCTGCGCCATTATTTTTGAGTTCAATGAGTTCAGCCTTTGAACTGGTTTCCGCAACAATCAAACGCAACAGGTTGGTTCGCTGAACTTTGGCTTCTAACTGAAAGCTGAGAGACTCTGGCGTTAGGTTGTTTAAAATTGCGGTTCCGTCAAGTAACTGCTTGCCGTTGTATCTTAAAATTACGGGAATCGCGGTTGCTGGTGAACTTAGTAAAGCCGTGTAATTCGCACCACTAAACGGATGGCTTGAGTCATTCGGGCGATTAACTAGCTGAAGATTGCCAACGTTTACGTTCAGCCACCCAGCGTCATAATCGCCCAACTCTATATATGGTGGCGCGGTAATATAAGGTTGATAAAATCGGTCATTCTTCCAGGTGCTTGGCGTGTCTGAAACATAGTAGACAGCATCCGTGAAAGGCGCTGAAGTCAGATCCATGTCTACCTGAAACGACATTAGGCCACTGCTGGAAATTGATTGTTTCGGGCCGCTCGCTCCTTGATTTCTACTCGTATTGCTGAATCGTATTCTCTGATTCGTTTGCCTGTTTCGTCGTAAATGTTCACAACGATATTATTGCGATCAACGCCATTATTCAGTTCGTTCAATCTGCCAGCGCCTAAACTCTGAACCGCTTTTCGGCTGAATATATACTCGCCACCTTCCGCATTAATAAGCTGTCCGCCTCGCGAATGAGAAGCACCTACCAGCATTCCGGCTTCAGCCTTGGGGATCAGTCCACCTTGCTTAAAGCCCAAAGCGGAAGCCACTGAAGAAACCCCACTCGAAACAAAACCAACGGCCTGCCCAACCACTGAATTATCACCTCCGGTCAGTTGACTGCCGAAGTCTGGCAAAACGCCTTGAATTGCTTTTGCGATTGCATTGGGCAACTCAGTGAAAGCTCCAGTGATTGCGGTTGCGATTGCATTGGGCAACTCAGTGAAAGCTCCAGTGATTGCGGTTGCGATTGCGTTCGGTAGTTCTTCCAACCCATCGACAAGAGCCTGAAAAAACTGTTGGGGCAATTTAAGTAGATTTTGAATGAAACTCACATATGCTTGGTTTAATCTTTCAATCACACCAAATACGGCTTCAATTGCATTGATTAAATTAACAATGAAATGAATAAGAGGCTCTAAAAGGCTTATTACTTTAAATAATATTGGCGCAAGCTTTTCAACGATAGGAATCAGCTTCTCAAACAAAGGTCTTAGAGCGTCAATCACGGGAATCAAAGCGTCAATCACTGGAACCAAGGCGTCAATGATTGGGTCAATCAACGCAAAGATTGCGTCGAAGACTTTGGTTAAGGCTTCCTGAACTTTTTGATTAGAAAGCACTAACGCCAGCAATCCTTCTTCAACCCCTTTTTGTGCTGTGATTTGTGCGATATTCGCAGCCCTTGAACCGGAAGAGCCAGCCGCGCCAGTGACTTGCTGGAAGGTGTCATTGGCGACCAGTCCTTGTGCGCCTTCTTGGATTCTCTCGCTGATTGTTTTGTTGGCTTCTTTTTGGGCTTCAGCGATTGCGAGCGCAGCCTTGGATTGCTTCTCTAAAAGTTTTAGGGATTTTTCTTCCGCTGCGGCTCTTAAAAGTGCTTCCTGGGCAAGTTTAACCTGTTCCTGAATTTCTAACTGGCGAGTGATTTCTTCAACTTCTTTTTTGACTTTATCATAGGCTGCGAGTTCAACGAGTTTCTTTTTGGCGAGGGCTAAAGCTTCTTGCTCTTTCAAAGCTTTAGTAGTTTCTTGGTTGTTTTTATTTTGTTCTTTAGAGGCTGAACTTTGATTCTGTAGGCTTTCGGCCTTTGCTCGCTCAACCTTTTCTTGTTTCCTAGCAATGTCATAGGCTTTGACGCCATTCGTGTAATTATCCAAGGCTTGCTGAATATTCTTCTTGCCTTGTGCGTAAACATCCTTTGCGTTCTGAACTGTCGATTTCCCGATAATGTCAATTTCAGAAATTGCGTTCTTTTGCTGAATGTAAGATTTGTAAACTTTATCCGATTCTGAGGCTAAGTTTTTCTGGGCTTGTATTAAGCCTTGTGCGGCTTCCTCGTCATCAGCAAATGGATTGTATGTTTGCGCTGCGGCTGCTGCAACGGCCAACACATCATCCAGAAGCATTACCTTGTCGATTAGATTCGTAATGTCCAAAAGAATGGTCTTGAACGTCACCTCAAGCGCTCTGAACGCTACCCCAATCACAGAACCAGAAATCAAATCTGTGAGGAAAATCAGCGAAGCTGAAAGCAACTCAACCGCTAAACGCACTGCGGCAAAGACCTTGGCGAATCCTATCACTGAATCGCCTTGACCTATCATTTCCCCAATTTTCCCAATCACATTCGTGAAAGGCGTAATGAGAGCGGAAACAATCCCAGAAAGGGTTTCAAAATAGAAGGCAATGTCTGCTCTTAAAATATCATCCAGCGCAGAGGCAACATCACGCAGAACGCCACCCAATGAAGAGTTTGCGCCTGTCACTTCATTAATCACTCCAGCCAATCGAACCGCAGAATTACTCACAATCGTAAAGCTTTGAGCAATCGTCTGGTTGGTTTTCCCAAACTCTTGCTCTAGTACGTCACTTTGCGATTTCAGCGCATTGAAAACTGCTTCAGCCGTAAGCTTGCCTTCTTTTCCGTATTCTTTGAGTTGTCCAACCGTAATACCTAAACCGTCCGCGATGGCTTGTGCCACTCTTGGCGTTTGTTCTAAAACAGAATTCAATTCTTCACCACGCAACGCACCAGCCGCGAAACCTTGCCCAAGCTGAATCATTGCCGCTTCAGCGCTTGCGGCACTAGAGCCGGAAATTGTGATTGCTTGAGAAAGAGCCTTGGTGACTTGTTCTAAGTCGGTGTTTGTAGTGCCTAGTTGAGCAGTAGCGCGAGCTAGGCGAGAGTAGAGATCAACCGTTGACTCAAAAGAGTTTCCGGTGGATTGGGCAATTTTGAATAGGGCCGATTGCGCTCTGGTGAGTTCTTGAGTGCTTGATGTGACTAGCTTGAGGCGAGAATCAATGTTTGCGGCTGCGTCACTAAATTTAATTAGTTTATCAATGGCAAAGGCGGCGATTGCGGCATTCAAGGCAGTAGTCAGGCCACCAACAGAGCGAGCGACTGCCGATGAGGTGCTTTGTAGTTTTTTGAGCGAACGATCAACCGAATTAAAAGCCGCTTGGGTCTTGTCTACGGCTGAAATCGTGATCGTGGTGTTATTCGCCATTACTTAGATTTTCGCTTCTCTGACTGAATCGTAAAGTAAGCCACCCAACCTCGAATCTCGTCGACTGTCCAGCTCATCACCTCGCGGATCGGCTGGTGCAGTGTTTCCGCAAGCTGAAAAGCAATAAAGAGGTCAGGTGACTCCCTCAGTTTTTTTCAATCTGCTCATCCGTTAGTCCTTCGTCCTGGTTCATCTGTGAGACAATCTGAGCAATGACTTCACTGTCCACTTGCCTCATAAACTCTTGACGATTAACCAACTTGAAGAGTTTTTTTCCATCTTCGTCGAGCGCTTTTGCAATTAAAGTTGCAATCAAGGCTTCACCCACTTTGCCAGCCTGGTTTAAAGCCAGAATCTCCTGTTGTTCGCTCAAGGTCATTGAAGAGCGATAATAGATTTTCGTGGGTTCACCTTGTTCGTCGGGCCATTCAGGAACCTCTACATATTGTAAAGGTGCTGAAAGCCTGTCGCGATAATGAGCTTTTGCTCGTGATAAAATATCAGTCATTTATTTTTACGCTGTGGTTTCTGCCAATGCCCCAGAACCTTGGAACGAAATTGTTGCGTCTACCGTCCCATCGATTGCCCCACTTCGTGAAACTCCGGTGATTACAACCGAACCGGAATAGTAGGTTGAACTCGTCGCGGTTCCTTCTGGATATAAGTTCAGCGTGACACTAGAACCTACGCCCACTGAAGATTGGCCTGTGTCGTCTGGGTCCCAAAAGACGTCACAACTGCCAGAAAATGAAGTCAGGCCAGCGACAAAGGTTTGGGCTGAATCGCTCAGTTGGGTTGTGTCGATGGTGTTTGCCGTCTGGTCGATTGAGTAGCTTTTGACTTCTCCGATTGTGGTTGAACCGGATTTAATGACTCCGGCTGATCCTTTAGTAACTGCCATTTCGTTTCCTTTTGTTGGCTGTTAAAAAATGCCGGTGATTCTTCCGGCTTTAGCGCTGCCCATCCGTCCGCGCTAAACTCTTCAAATTGAGACTCTTCAATAACTTTCTTCTCTCTACCTCTGATAATTTTCATAGGATTTCACTCGGTGTTCCGCTTGTCTGGCGATAGATAATCAGGTAGTCCATCGCAATCATTCCAACAGGTTTTTCGCCTTCTGTTGAAATGTTGATTTCTACATTCTGTAAGACTAATTCTTCGACACTCGCTGGGCTTGTTTCGTTTAGTGCCGCTTCGACTTCTCCTCCGATAGTGTCCAAAGTGTCGTCTAAATTGCTGGTTGCTTCGGCAACGCCTTCGACTCTTAGATTAAGATTTCTTACTAGGCTCTTTCCATCCGTCATTGCAGACCGTTCAACGGTTTCCGCGAGTGTGTAAATGAGCAGACACGGCAAATCTGTCTGGGCCAGCCTATGAAACCTCGTTTGATAAACTCTGCTGGCTGTCGTCGAAAGTCCGGTGAGTGTGGTTGCAACCGCTTCTCGAATCGTTTGACGAGCGTGAGCCATCAGATTCTTTCCATGACTAGCGTCGTCATACCTAAATTGTCCGGCTCAATGCCTCGCACCACATAGCCGATTGACTGAATCGTTAGAGCGTCACCATGCGCCAAGCTGGAAACATCACTGGTTCTTGCCATCAGTCGAGGTTCTGCCGACTCAAGCCCAATCGTCAGTCCATTTGGTTGAATCAAGGTGAAGCGTAAATCCCAGATTCCGCTGAAGGTGCTGGCGTCTGCCTTAATGACGGTTACGCCAAAATCTGCGGTATCTAAATAAATTGCTCTGTCAGTATCGGTTTCAATCGCCATCGAGTATGTACCAAAAACGTTCAGTTTCTTTGATGAGGTATTCGTTGGATACCTTATTGCGACTCAAGCCAATCACATTCTCACCAGCCGCTCGCGCTGGATTTCCGGCAAAGATTTTTCCAGGTGTGATTCTACATTTCACGCCAACCACTGAATTCATACCAATCATGGAAAAACTGCCAATCAGCGAATATTGGTGAACTGTTGCCCCCAGCCCAATCGTTGCGCCTCGCATGACGTAGCTATGTCCGCCTAGCTGCACCGCATTGGCAAGCGTCACGTTGTCCTCAATCACTGAGTCATGGCTAACATGCGAGTAGTTCATTAAATAACAGTCTTTGCCAATTCTGGTTTTGTTTTCGGTTCCGGCATGAATCGTTGCAAATTCTCGAATCGTGGTGTTGTCACTAATCTCAACTCCACAAAGTTTTGGCCTTGTCCTGTGCTGTGGCGTATCACCGATTGAAACATGCCCGTGAATTCGGACGTTGTCTCCAATCTCAGCAGGCCCGTAGATTATTGTGTAAGGGCCAATAAAAACGTTTTTGCCAAAGTGGACATTTCCCTCAATGATTGCCGTTTTATCGATTTGTACTACCACTCAGCGAGTAAATCTGTGTGAACAAAAGGCGGTTTTGGATTGCCATGAAAGTAAACAATTGAGGCTTCTTCTCGTCTTTCCGGCTCTTTGAGCCAGTGGCACTTGTAGGACTGAATCTGGTTAGGAAAAACCTCATTCAATCGGGTTGCGTCATTGGCTAGTAATCGCAAAAACTGCATTTCTGAGATTCTTCCGTTGTACAAAATTCGCTCACCGTATTTTTCTTTTCTCTGCCACTCGTAAAAAATGAAATCGCAGAATTCAGGTGAGTAGCTTCCAACCCCATTGCAAATCGTTTCAGGATAGTTTGGATCTGTAAGAAGCCCGACTCTGCCGCGCCAATTTAGAATCTCGTCAATATTGTCTTTAATGATCGTGTCGAGCCCAAGAACAAAACGTTGATTTTCTCCCAAGTCCGGCCTGAAGGTTTCCATGACATTCCCATAACCGGATTCATTACCTTCAATCTGAACTTGATCAACCTCTTCTTGAAATTCGTAAAACTCATCAACTAAACAAATCAGTCTATATTTTTGTGTCGTATGTCTTGCAATCGCTTGTGCTAATTTGTCCACCCAGATTGCCGAATATCCTTGGGAAAACTTGGGTAATCCCTTGCCTTCCGGCTTAAATAAAATGCAGACAATGTCAATCATCTGGCTCAGTCTTCTTCGGCTTTCTGGCTGGCTTGCGCTTTACCAATTTTGGTTGGCTTTCGCTCGTTAAGCCCACGCTGCGATCAATCAGCGGCTCTTTCTCTTCGTAGGGAATCGCCTTGCCTAATCGCATGATTTCGCGAGCTGCATCCACCGTCACAGAAACGATTTGGCCCGCTTTTACAACTTTTCCGTCTGCTACTGTGCTTCTTAGAATTTGTACCTTCATCGAATCGCTCGCAGTAACTCGTTTAGTTCTGGATTAAAAGTCTTCACTCGTTTTGGATTTCTTAGTTTCTGAATGATTTCGCCCCAAGCAGATTTTCTTGGGTTTCGCTTGCCTTTCAAGGCTTGGTCATTTTCTGGCCTGACGTACTGGTGCCAGTAATCGCGCCTTGTGTTTTCGTAGTTATCCACGCCACACAACCAGATTTCTTTGTAGCCCATGTAATCGGCTGTCCAGAGTGCTTCTGGGCCGCTCAGTTGAACCCAAGGGCAAATTCCTGCGTAAATATCCTTTTCTTTTAAATTTTTAAATTGCGGAGAAACAATCGGGCATTGAATTCCAATGTCTTCTCTTAAAAACTGAATCATGCTTGGATCGTGAGCATACGCCCAAGCCAAGTCTGGCAAGAGCGCAGCATGTTGGTTAACAGAAATCCAATGTGCGCTCTTCCAGTTGCTTTGACGAACGTCAGCAGGCGCAGAAGGTGAGCCGCAAATCAAAAGTGCGGTTTCCCCTCTGCACCAATCCTTCAGTTCATCTAAATGAAACACTCAGACAGTCACATCCTGTGCTGCTGAGAAGGATTCTGGTCTCGCTACAGCAACGTCCATCATTTGATAGAAGTAGAGGTTCACCGTAGAGGTTCCGGCTGCACCGTAAGGATCAACCAGAACATCTAGCGCACCAAAGAAGCCCAAATAAAGGTCGGTGAAATTCCCGAACAATAGGGCATATGGCGCTGAACTTGGCGCTTGGGTTGTCTGGACAACGGGATAGCCCAGCAATGAATCTGTATCCATCATAATCATTCTGGAATCCGTTGAACTCGCTACCAGTGTCTGCATCAGCTTGCCAACCACTCGCGGATGAGTCACCCAGTAGAGACTGCCCAGCAGAGCATTATCGGCTGCGACTTCGCTCCAGATGTCAACGCAGTTGCCATACGTCAGCGCAGCATTTCCAGAGGTTCCAGCGGATTCAACGTCACCGATTCCGGTAGTGCCTAACACTCCGGTAGGTTCATTTGAACCGCCACCTTTGATTGCGACATTATCCAGTTTTGCCGCGAACAAGCGGATCATATGATCACGCAAAGTCTGCTCAATGTTGCCATTGAGTCCTTGGTGCAGAAGCTGTCGGCTAATCTGGATTTTGTTTGCTGCCGTTTTTGGGCTCATGGTGATTTGTCCAAAGTCGGGCTCACCATTGGCAACTGATCCAGTTTCAGTCTGGAAAGTGACACTCGCATTCGCTGAAAACTTGGGGATTTGAACATCACCCACCAAACCTTCAAAGCGAGTTGCGCCAACTTGTCCCATGATAGACGTTGAAATCAACGCATCAATGAAACGGTCTGCTAGGAAATTATCCGCTACCGCTTTATCGCCAAAACCAGAACCGCTTGAACCTGTTACTCCGGTTAGCGTTCGAGATTGGAAGCCGTGGTCTGGAATATAGAAGCCTCTTGGCTCTTTTCCGGTTCGGCTCGCAATTTCGCGTGAAATCTCGCGCTCAAATCCAGCGTTTGACCAATCGTTGTTAGCTGCGGCTTGGATTGCTCGCACTAAAGAGTAATTTTGCTTCTCTTTCTTCGTCAGTTCCGGCTGAACGACATGCGGATTTGTTCGCACTTCGTCGCTTAACTCTTCAGCAAACTGCAAGTATGGCTTGCCTTCTCGAATGGCTCGCTCTGCAAAGTCAGATTTTCCGAATCCTTCAGCCAAAGAGCGGATTTTGTTTTGTTCATTCAGCATCTGCTGACGCACAGATTTTTCATCAATTACTGGAACAGGTTCTTTAGTGACCTGCACATTTACGCCTTCCATTTCCATTTTTTCTTCCTTTTTTGTAGGTAAAATACTTCTTCCTACGCCCACACCTTTATCGGCTGGAACGCTGACGATTGAAATTTCCTGTGGATACCAAGAATTCACTCGAAAGATTCCTCTACCGTCGATTTCCTCTTCAGTAGGTGTCATCCCTTTGACTGAATACCCCACAGAAACATTTGAGCGAATGCCATCTACAACATCCGCGAAGACCTCTTCAGCCAGTGCGCTTCTTCCGAATCGTACTGTCGCCCGTGCTATTCCAGCCGTGCTATCCAGGTCTACCCTTTCGACAACGCCAATCTGCTGGCGCATATCGTGATCTAAAAGAAGAGGCATTCTGCCACTTCTCGCAAAACTCAAATCGATTTCGTCTTCACTATGGCCTAAAACCTCATAGCCAAATTCTCTTTCAACTGGGGATTGTGAAGACCAAGCTAGTCTGACTCTTCTATCGTCTTTCTCTTTGTCGTAGTGCCAACCGCGCTCAACCTCACCCACCCGAAAGCTGAGAGGTTCGACTGTGGCTTTTCTCTCTTCCTCTGCCATTTCCATTTCTTGCTCTTCTGCAACTTCTTCGGCTTTGGCCTTCGCGAAGGCAACGATGTACTCGTTTTCTGTTTCTTCGACTTCCAAAATGTGTCTAGTTGCTAAATCTTGTCCGTCCATTTCTCTTCCTTTGCTGCTCATGGGGTGGCCTTCCGGTAGTAAATCCGTGTCATGTTTTCCAGAACGGAACTTAAAATTTCTAAGGGCATATAAAAAAGAATTTACGCGAGCGTAAGCCCATTGTTCCGGTGAATTCACAGATGGGCGAACCGATTGGGGATTGGTTTTGTAAGCTCCAACCCCTCGACGGAAAACGGTGGATAGTGTTCTGAAATTCGTACGTTTTCTTTCGTCATCCCCAACTTCGTCATTATGTTCGCTAACTTTGTTTTTTAATCCTTCTTCTACTGCCCCAGTAATTTCAATTTCTGCACGGTTTTCTTTTTCTTTGTTGGCTTGCTCAACAATCTTGTTTGCCCAAGTTTTTCCAGCGTCACCACCCCAAAGTGCGTTTGCAATTCTGCCGTTTGACGGATAGCCTTTTTCTCCTGGTCTATAACCTTCGGCTTTTTTATCAACCTCATGGCGAGCAAAAAAACTTTTCATTCTTTTGACGGTATCCAAAGAAAGGTTCTTTTCGTTAACAATGTCTCTGGCTCTCGCAACTCCAATCAGTGTCCCGCCACGCCCAAATTCTTTCCGCCATGCCAAGCCCTTTTTTGCCTCTTCGATCATGCCTTGAGTTGGCTTGTGTCCGTCACTCATCCGTCTGCTCTTGTTCGTTTTCAGCAATTTCGACTTGTGTCAAATCTAGGAAGAACGGCTGCTTCGGCCCCAGTGGTTTGAAGTGTCCCACTTCGATTCCGTAGCGTTCTGCCATTGCTACGTCCTGCTGAATCTGGCTGAATACTTCTTCTGGATCTCGCCCATACTGAAGTTGGACGTCAGAGAGAGACATGAAACCAGACTGAACCGCTGCCGTGGCTGCGCTAATTTCTTTAGCAGGATCTACCCAAGCGAAACCTCGCCCTCTAAATTCAGCACTTGGAATAAACTTCGATTCTGCCTTTTCCATTGACCAATCGAATGTCCCTCGCAGAACTTGGACTTTATGCCACTCGCGATAGATCGGTTTCGCTAGGTGAGTAATCAGAAACTTCTGAAGCATTCGGTAATGATCACGCTCTGAGATTGCGCCTTGGCGAATGCTCGAATAGTTCACGCCTGTTAGATCGTTGCTCAACTCGGCATAGCTAATGCCCAAGCCGGAAGCGATTGAACGTAAAACAGCAGAGTGAAAGTCTGGGAATGCAGTCGTTGGGTGGGTGGGATCCCAAGCTGAAAAAGACATTCCAGCCGGAAGCTGTTGAATGCTGCCTGGGCTTGCGTCCATGACGGGCTGATAATCGTCAATGGTGTCTTCCCCATCAAAACCGTCACCTTCTGGCGATTGAAGAAAGCCCATTTTGGCAGCGCCTAGCCTTGCGGCAACCACCTCGGCCTGAAGGTATCCTTGCAGTTGGTGCATGGATTCCATCACTGAAGCAAAAGCTGGAACGCCTCTGGTTTGCTGGCTTCTTTCGGGCAAATAAATGTGCAGAAGTTCTTCAGCCGGAATCCTTACGCGCCTCATGCCGTGGTGATAGCTTCCAACCGTGCCATAATTCAGCGGATGGTCTGGCCCTTCAAAAAGGTGATACGCAACAGGTCGATGGAATCGGTTTAGTTCCACCCCCATGATGATTCTGTTTCCGTTCGAAAGCGTCGTGTCGTATTGCTCGTCGAGATAATCGCCTTCAAGAATTTGAAGCCCAAAGCCAAAAGGCAAAGATTTGTCTCTGACTAGTTTGACTAAAACTTCACCGTCACGCTGAACCGATTCAATCACCAATTGTTGAACATCAATCCAACTGAGCTTTCCGCTAACCTCGCAGTTCCCAAGCTGGCTCCACTCTTTCCAAGCCCTTTCAATTCTGGCGTTTCCTACTTGATCCAATGGGCCTTGAGCGTTGTTCGGATCGGGCCTTCCGTTGACTAATGGAAGATTTCTGGCGCGGCTTTGAAAAGTCAGCCCTTCATGCCCGACAATCATCGTGCGGTAAACCTGCAACGCTCTTTTAGCGTAAGGATTATTTCTTGATAGCTGTCGGCTTCTGTCTCTTAGCCTACGGATTGCGCCACGGATTTCAGTGTCTGCGGATGTGGCAGGAGAAAGAAAATCTGAAAGCAGAGAGGAAACTTGGTTACCCAAATAAGAGCGTTTGCGCTTTGGGGTTTCGGCTTTGTTTTGAGGCTTCGATTCTCTGCCGATTAGATCGGGAATTTCACCTTTGAAGGGCCACATTAGCCTAGCCCTCCGAATCGGGTTGCGATTACGTCACCTGTTGGCTTACCTGCTTTTCTTCGCGTTGCCTTGATTTCTTTTCTGAGCTCAGACTTCCAATAGTTCAGTTCTTGGCGAGTTTTGACCATGTCCGCATAGATCATGTTTCGATCTGCAATTGCGTATTGGCTCGCGTGTTTCTGGGCGAGTTCTTTGAGCGTTGCCTCCAGATAAGTAACCATTAAATCCGCAGTTGAGCGCGGATCACTTTGGTTAGAATCGTAATCGCCAATGATGTTCCAAGCCCCTTCTGAAACAGAAATCTGTTCAGAATCGGAGGCTCGAACAATCCAAGCTTGCCAATGTAAGTGGCCTAATGGGTAGTCAGCAGTTGTTGTGGAGGGAACTTCGATGTAATAGGTGGAATCGGCTTCTGTTGCGGAAAAAGTAATTTCCTGTCCGCCACCATGAACGCGAGCGTGATAGTGAAGAGAGTAAGAACCGATAGGGTAAGGTGTCGCTAGATCGTCTCTGCGCCATGTCCAGAAGGCGCCAGCGATTAGAGTCTCTGGTTCAGTTGTGGGGTAGTTGTTGCGGTCAAATAGATCAATTGCCATGCGCTACATTTAGCGCAAAAGCAAAAGGCTGTGGGGAATTTTGGGAATTTTGGGAATTTTGGGAATTTAGCGATATTGCAAATAATCGCTGCGGCTTTCAATTCGCCACCTTCCTCCAACCCGATAACTTGGCACTAGCCCACTTTCACAGTATCGGTAGGCTGTGCTTTTGCTGATGTCCAGCAATGCTTGCAGTTCTTTTGGTGTGATATACGGCATTCTTGGTGGTCTTTTCATTAAAATCCTTGAATCCAAGAGCGTCGAGGCATACGAAGGCGGTTTCTTCGCATTGGTGGGCTATCCACTTCCGGTGCAGGAGGTGGAGGTTCTTCGATTTCGTTGATTTTATTGGTGAGCTTGTCCAGATTCTTGACGTTCAGAATCGCCAAGGCAGACAAAGCATAAACTCGACAGTCTAAAGCTTCGTTTCTGTCTCTGGTTTTGATCCATTCGCGTTTTGCGTAGCCTTTACTATGCTTAGTGGCGAGCCTTTCGCTCAAAAGTTCCAGAAAATAGCTTCGATCACGGCTCATTGGGAAATGGCAGAAGCCAGCGCCTTTTTCTTCAATCCTGAGTTGAGCAAAAATCTGCTCTTTGGCGGAAAATGTGCCGATTGGGTAGAGTCTAACCTTGCCAATGTTGTTTCTTGAAGGTTTGCCTACGATTGGGCGGCCTTCCTGCCCCATGCCTTTGATTGCAAAAACTCTTCTGCCTTCTCTGGATCGACAAAAGGCATAAACAGACTGCGTGTAGTGTCCACCTGAATCAATACATGCCGCTGAAATGGCGAGTTCCTTGCCGTTTTCGAGAGTATAGCCTTGAACCAGCACAGCATCCAGCCTTTCCCATAACTCGCGGCTGCTTGGATCGCCATAAATTGTGCCGTATTCGAGTGACCAGTTTTCTGGACTTGCGCCACCTTTGCCCCAACCTACAATCTCATAACAAAGTCGATCATCCTGGACGTCTACTCCTGCCGTTATGATTCCAATTCCAGTTGGTGCGGTTTTCTCTCCGTCACTCCAGTTTGATTCTCTGCGAGCGAACAGATATTCATAAGGGATTTCTTCTTGGCTGTTCGTCATATCCCAAGATTCGGCTAAGTAGGTGTTTACGAATCCTTGCAGTGTGTGCGCGGATTGTTTTGCAATCACAAACTCCTGAGCTGCTTCCGCTATCGTCTGCCAAGGTGAATATAAACCAGAGAGGTGAAAACCTGCGATTCCCTTGAAATCCCTTTCCGCTCGCCATTCGCCAAAACGCAACGCCTTGATTCTGTGGGCATCTGTCCAAGGTTCGTCACAGTGTTCGCAAAAGTAACTCGCATTCTCTGGCTCATTCTCAGGCCAACGGATTTGCCTAAACGCTAACGTTTGAAACTCTCCGCAAGCATGGCAAGGAATCCAGAACTGTCTTCTGTCGCTTCGTTTGTATGCGGCCTCAATGCGTGATTGATCTTTGATCGTTGGGCTAGAAACCTGAAGAATTTTGCGATTCCAAAAAGTGGCAGAACGTCTGCGAGCCAGTGCCACCGGATCACCTTCTGAACCTGCGCTCACTGGGTATCTGTCCACCTCGTCGCACAAAACGATTCTTATTGGGCGAGAAGCCAGCGAGCTTGGCGAGTTCGCACCACAGACGGTAAGGTGTCCGCCTGGGAAAGTTTTGTGAAGCGTTGTGTTCCCAGAGTCTCGGCTTCTAGGGTCTGCTACTTTCCCTTGCAGAGTTGGGGTGTCGCGCAACATAGGCGCGAGCCTGTCTTTACTCCATGCCTGTGCCATTTCTAGTGTTGGTTGAACTACCAGAATTGGGCTTGGATCATGAGCAATATGATAACCACAAATGTTTAGACAAACTTCTGTTTTCCCAAGCTGACTTCCACACATTGCCACCACTTCCGAAACAGCCGGATCAGAAACGGCCTCCATGATCCCAATCAAATAGGGCGTTCTGTTATTTTGCCACTGTCCTGGCTCTGCTGACGCTTCGGGACTTAGTCGCCTTTCGGCTTCCGCCCATTGGCTGATGTTTAGTTTGGGAGGAGGTAGGAAGTGCTTTGCTGATAGCTTTCGCGCCTTCTGCTCTTTCTTCCAGGCGTTCTCTGTTGTCTGAAAGGATTCTTGCAAGTTCTCCAAGGGTTGCATGGACATGTTCTTCCAAGTTTGACTGACAAACCGCTTGATTGGTTTCCATTGCTAGAGTTGGGGCCAGCAAGGTTGGCAACGAAATCAGTTTGGCTTTAATAATCTCTGCAATGTTTTCAATTACCTTTGCATGGTCTTTTATTGCAATGGTTTCAAATTCTGCATTTGCTAATTCAATTTCAGCAAGCCTAGCTTCTGCCGCAATTTTTCGGGCTTTTGCGTCTTCAATATTTGGCGCAGTTGTTCCAATGCCGTCCAGCCTAGCTTGCAGATACTGAATATATGAAGTGACGCAACGGATGAGCGGATAACGTCCTCGCTCCGGCTTGGGAATAATTCCTTCTTTTGCCAACTGCTGAATTCTTCGATCTGTGACATTGCAGATTTTGGCAACCGCTGCCACTGGTGCGGTTTGTTCACTCAACCTTTCCTCTCTGCTTCGACTTCCGCAAAGGTTTTGCCGCTACTTTCCAGAATCGCTTCCTTGCCTGTGAACTGCTGCCAACGCTTGACGGCAACGTCAACATAAGGCGGATGAAGTTCCATTGCGTAACAGACTCGACTGGTTGTTTCGGCTGCGATGATGGTTGTGCCGCTACCACTGAAAGGCTCATAAACCGCTTGCCCAGGTGATGAGTTGTTTTCAATCGGCTTTCTCATACACTCCACCGGCTTTTGTGTGCTGTGTCCGGTTTCAGATTTTCTGTGTTGAATCTGCCAAAGTGTTGTTTGTTTTCGGTCGCCTTGCCAATGTCCGTTTTTGTTATTTCGCACTGCATACCAACACGGTTCATGCTGATGATGATAATGCCCACGTCCAAATGTGTGTTGTGATTTTGCCCAAATTATCAAAGCCCGAATTGAAAAGTCTGAACCAGTCAAGCTATTGGCAACCGTTGCGCCATGAACACCAGCATGCCAAATGTAAGCAACCTCACCTGGAAACAAAGCCCATGCGTCTGACCAATCGGCTTTGTCGTCATTCATTACAATGCCAGTTGCTCTTTTTGAATTTGGTCCGTCATTGTTTGCCCACTCTGCTGCTCTCCATGACGCGTCATAGCTCACTCCATAAGGTGGGTCTGTCACCATCAGGTGCGGTTGAACGTTTTGCAGTAAATCCGCAACGTGTTCTGCGTTTGTGCTGTCTCCACAACGCAATCGGTGCTTGCCTAGAATCCAGAGGTCGCCTTCTAGCGTGATGGCTTCTTCTTCGACTTCTGGTGTTTCGTCTTCATCGGTCAAGCCGTCTTCGGTTCCTTCTGCCAGAAGTGCTTCGAGTTCGTCTTCATTGAATCCGGTTAGGTCTAGGCTAAAGCCTTCTTCGTCCAGCTCGCTGAGTTCAAGTTTCAGCAAGTCCATGTCCCATTCCGCCTCTTGCGCCACTCGGTTGTCAGCGAGTCGATAGGCTTTGATTTGTTGCGGTGAAAGGTCAGTCGCAATATGAACCGGAACTTGAGACAAGCCTAGCTTCTGAGCAGCCAGCAATCTGGTGTGTCCTGCGATGATGACGCCTTCGGTGTCCACCACAATTGGCTGACGCCAGCCAAATTCCTTCAGTGAACCTGCAACTTTGGCGATTGCGCCTTCATTGCGCCTTGGATTGCGTGAATAGGGTATGGGCTTGGTAATGGGCCAGTTTTCAACTTTCATTCAGTGCGAACCGAAAAGGTGTTTAAGTTGCTATTACTAGAAATAAACTGCGGTCGGGCGCAAAACCACCGCAAGTTAGGTCAGGAAGTACCTTCAGACCCTCCTCCCAGCCGTCCGGTTGGCTCTTGCGATGGCTTGGGAAAGGTTCTGGTTCCAAACCTGCTTCAAGCGATTGACACTCAAGCCGAATAGATCGAATGGGGCAGCGCCATAGTGCGTCTGTCTTTCAAAGGCCACCACTAGCTGAAGAACGCCTTGGTAGCTTGACCAAAGTCCATATTGACCATTGATCGTCCCAAGAAATCCACCACGACCAAGCACTTTGCTGATGTAATCCCTTGGCAGATTTCCATAACGATTCAGTCGCGCATTCGCTGGGACTTGAATTCCTTTGGTTCCTGGCCTTGCTACCCTCACCTTCGGGCCTTTGGGAATCAAGCGAGACATATATTCAGAAGGAGGAATTCCAGCGTTGGCAGGTAGTCTCCCGAACCCCTCGCCAGCAAAACCGACCGCCGCCTTGAGTGTCCGCTTCGTTGCCTTCTCGACTTGTACCCCTCTAATTGTGTAAGGCGTTGGACGATCTAACTTTTTCGGTAGCTCGCTTTTTAAATGGCGCTGAATATCAAAGGCGGATGAGTTCAAAGCTGTCGAAATTGCAAAAGGCAATTGCCTGCGCTGTTGCTTCAGGTTTCCGCGCAATGCCGAAGTATCAGACTTGAAACTAAATTTCATGAGCCTAGCCTCCCCCCCTTTCTTTTTTTGATTTCATACTCGACACGTTGGCAATCTTTGCATTTGGGGAAATCGTTAAAATAAAGTTTTGTATTCGGCTTCTGAAACCCACACCTTGCACACATCCGGAAAGCCGGCTTTTTTTCTAGTTTTTTAAGCCTCTCTTCGAGTCTTTCGCTGAGTGGCCTTCTGTTGTCTTGCCAAGTGTAGCGCCTCACGTTCGGCTTCCTCTCTGGTTAGTCCGCCATCGAATTGCATGATTGCGGCTCGCTCAATAAACCAGACGTACAAGTCTGGTTCATAGCAACGCATTCGTTCAACTTCGTCGAAAATCTTTTCGTTCATTGAGGCGCAGCGTCAGGCGAGCGTCCGTTAATCGCCTTTATTGCTTTTGATTGAGCAAACCTGCTTCGCGTGGATTGCCAGCACTCGCTGTGTCTTTCCCTCAGTAGTTTAGAAAGACAAAGATTGCCAATCGTCACGCCTCAAAATCCTTGTACAATCGGCTT
>Ga0222715_10000858_pt1 | contig 30087 bp, 14 predicted proteins | sample C33_9DmetaG_FD_165056 | JGI IMG/M metagenome (GOLD analysis project Ga0222715, IMG submission 165056) | Estuarine water microbial communities from San Francisco Bay, California, United States - C33_9D | ecosystem: Environmental > Aquatic > Marine > Unclassified | place: USA: California...
CTACATTCTATGGCTCGACCGTGAGGATGTCTTGGTAATTGACCGAGAGTTCTTAAAGTCCTGCCAGATGGACGACTACCTAGATGACGGAGAGCGGTGGAGCGCATTTAGAAATGATTAGGCGAACAGCAAGCGATGTCACGGCAAAGCCGTTGATATCCGCGAGAGTTAAACAATGCCATATTACCTTGATACATGTAATTTTTTAGTGTAAAAGCGAAAGCATGCTAACAGAAAAACAGAAGAAAACACTGGATCTTTACCTGAGCAATGACATGAACGCCTCGCAAACAGCAAGGGTTCTAGGTTGTAACACATCAACCGTTTTTCAGTGTTTAAAAGTGATCGAGAAAAAAGGAGAAGCACCTTGGCTCTCAAGCGCACCAAAACCAGATCATCTCGGCATGACTAAAACAACCGTGCAATATGATGCTGACGGTAAGGTCATACAAGAGTGGCGCAGGATGTCCCCGATGCTGGACAAGATGCAACATGTGGCTGATGGGCTATGTGAGCAAGTCAAAGGCAAGGGCAAGGCTAAGGCAAGACGCACACGCAAGACAGATACGGATGAGATCCTGTTTGAGATTGACCTGTTTGATGCACACGTTGGCATGTATGCGGATGAGCGCGAGACGCTTGATGAAGATTATGATTGTGACATTGCATCCCAGAGAATGATTGAGGCGGCTGAGGGGATAGCAAGAAGATCAAACCGTCCCCACAAGGCGGTTTTAGTTTTTGGGGGCGACATGCTCCATTCAGACAACAGATCCAACAAGACAGAGCTAAGCGGCAACGTGCTTGACGTTGACACCAGATATCACCGAGTGGTCAACTACATCATCGCAGCTTGCCGTGATGCTGTACAAGTAGCCGCATCAATTGCAACTGAAGTTGAGGTTGTTGTTCTAGAAGGAAATCATTCATGGCACTCAGAAGTGTGGCTGGCTCGTGTATTGGATTCATACTACAATGCATGCCCAAACGTCACGGTCAGGCTTGATGCATCACCTCGTAAAAAGTTGGTCTTTGGCAATAATCTGTTGATATGGTCACACGGTGACAAAGTAGCCGCAAACAAGTGGCCTCAAATCATTGCGGCAGAGTTCCCGCAAGAATGGGGAGCAACTAAGTTTAGGCATATGAAGTGTGGACACATACACCATCAAAAAAGTATAGCCCCCGTAGTAGTCGATGAACAAGCAGGATTGCTTGTTGAGTATCTGCCAGCATTGTGCGCGAGTGATGCTTGGCACAGTCACGCAGGATTCATCGGGTCTCAAAAAGGCGCGTGTGGATTTGAATATCACAAAACAGCAGGGTGCATCACTAGATTTTTTAACGCCGTGTAATATGCCTGTCGGATATATTCAACAATAACCGACACCAATTAAAAACTTATCGCCTCCCCTTAATAAAAAACGGCTCAAATGAAGCCTAAAAAAGAAAACAGGAAACTCCAGAGGGGAGGCGACAAACAAACAAACCAATAAAATCAAAAAGGAAGACATAGAGATACTAATCGTAATGGGAAAGCTAAGCGAAGGAAACTCAGCTATTCTTCCAAACGAACACACAGCAAGACTCTTAGAAAGAGAAATAGAAAACATGTGCATTAAATATAAAATAAATGCAAACCTTCTTTACAAACAAAGCGAAAATGAAGATAAAATCTTAATGGGACAACAAATAAATAAACATGAGTAAAACAGAAAACAAAGTGGATCAAATGCATACCATTGCAGATGACCTCATACAAAAAGCGATAAAAAAAGAAATAGAAGTGTCAGAATTTCCGACAATTCTTGCAATGATCTACAACAGAGTAGGACAAATACTGGCTGTTCCCGCCTTAGCGGTGGCAGACGAATCAGTAGAGCGACTAAGAGCGTTCCAAGACTTGAAGAACATACAGGAAGGAAAAATGCCTCAAAACGGGACTCTTAACAGCCTTGTTAAAGAAGATTCCAAGGAAGTAAAAATCGAAGACCTGAGCACGGGAACCATATCAATACCAGAAGCCCCACTACTCACGGAGGAAGGGCTACCTATAGCAAACGAAGCAACGTGGGCAAACCAATAAAATGAAACTAGAAAAAGAAATAATCCAGTGGGCTGAAGATAGAGAAATCTTCAAAAAAGCCACCCCTATTACGCAACACAACAAAACTGTTGAAGAAGTTTTAGAGTTAAGAGATGCAATCATCCAGATGGCAGAAAACGGCCATCCAAGTAAAGAAATCGTAGACGGAATTGGCGATACAATTGTCACCCTAGTAATACTATGCAAAATGTATAAAATTAAAATCGACGATTGCGTTGCACATGCGTATAACGAAATCAAAGACAGAAAAGGTCAAATGATTGACGGACAATTTGTAAAAGGAGAATGATTACAACTATAACAACATATGCAATTAAACATAGAACTACCCGATCCACCAAGCCCACCAATAGGATACCGATGGGTGCCTTTGAATGCAAAACACTTACAATACAGTAAGCAGAAATGGTTAAGCTTCGATGCAGATAAAAATGCTTGGGTAAAATCAGTGATTTCTTCTTATGCTATTGTATGCACTATAGTTCTAGAAAAGATCGACATCAAAATTGATGCACGCCTATGCCTTGGTATGAATCTAGATAGACCTATATGCCTACACTCAAAGGGCAATCGATCCACAGGAGCCAGACCCGTGACCATATGCAACGAAGATCTGACGATAGAAAAGATAGGTGAATGGGATCTCTGGCGTTTGATTGCTGAAGAAACTAGATTTTCACACTCGCTAATGACTAAATATGAAGATGCCACACCGTTTGATGATGTCATCGTAGAAGTTGAACAAAATAAATTTGTAAAAGGAGAATGATTACAACTATAACAATAGAACATAGAACCGAGGATGAAATAATTCCTAAAATAAAACTTATCCTTAAAAAGATAAAAGACGGAACAATAGACGACCACGAGTTAATGGATGGATCATATGCATTTGATGATATAGCCATAGAACTAGAGGAATAAGAATCTCCCCCTATAAACATAAACCCAAGCCCCTTCCTTAATTGGAGGGGGCTTTTTTTGTTTACTTATCACCAAGATCAACTTCGTAAACAAGAATCTACTCAGTTCCCAGAGTTCCTGTATCACGACTAAAACTCCAAACCCCAGATTTATTAATTTTGGCATAACGTTCAGCCTCTCTAAGACGATTTAAATAGTCAGCCCTACTTCTGCCATCAGGCATTTCTCTAGGCAGACCCATATTTTCATTAACATGATTTCCAATCATAGCATACCCCTTCATCACCAAAAGAATACCATGATCGTATTTCTTGCCTTTATACTCTACAGTTGTAAAAGCCCACTCACGACGACCTCCCTTAACCTTCACTCCTGTAGAATGAATTGTAACCTTCCCGTTATGGAATAACTGATCAGTGAAATATTTAGCATGTCTACCAATCGTAAGAAGGTGATTTTTTGTTGAATTAGTCATACGAAGCTGTTTAAGCAACTGTCCCTTACCGTAAGAATTAGAATATTTAGTCTCAGGCGTATCAAGACCCCAAAGACGTAAAACCTTAGAGTTCACAGGGTTGGTGAAAGCTAAATAAGAATCACCATCATTCTGAGCGCCAGCGTAAGGGACATCCAAATCCTTGTAAACTTTGTAACCTTCTCCCCCCCCTGCCGTCTGGTAAGACGCCAGAGCCTTCGGGAGCTCATCTGGCATGTTCTTGTCAGGATAGCCAGAAGGACGCTCTACACGCTTGTCCTGAAGCCTTAACGGAACACTATCAAAAGCGTCCTCACTGTAAACTTTACCGCTACTGTATTTATGACGAACTCCATTCTTTAATTCCTGATTTCTAAGCAACCCTTCCCGCAGGTTACGATCACCACCAGCCAAAACATTAACCGCAGTTACAGCATCAGTCCATTCTAATGGGTAGTCATTAGGAGCGTAAACCAAATTCTTATAAAGACGGCTAATGCCTTCGACATATGAAAGCGGCCCCTCAATCGAATTTAAAGCAACGGCAAGCTTCTTTACTCCCCAATTCGCTTTAATAGCATTTCCATCAGAATCAACCCCGTCAAACAAATCATCATCCACAAAGCCTTTAGGGTTAAACGTGCGACCACCATCCATATGCTGATCACCTTTGTCCATCTTTGTAGCTACACCTCTTTGAACATCATCTACAATTGACATGGTTGTATTCTTAACAGGCATCATTGCGGCATAAGGGCTAACAACACCAAGACTGTCACCGAAGGCATTAAACCCAGCCCTCATAAGAGCATCTTTAGCGGAAACAGGATTAGACATATGAACTCCCATAGACCTCAACTTATCAACAGTCTTCCTCTGTTTATCCATGTAGTCTTCTTCATCATCAAACAAAGCCCACAAGCTAGAAGCGGCTATCGTCCACCATGTCTTATTCATGAACTGGAATAAAGTAGTTGAAACACCAAAATGTTTAAGCTGATCCTTTCCTCTCTTTTTGTCCATCTTCTCATCGCCATGCTTCATAATCGAAAAGGCAGCTCTATTATCAGCAGCCTGAGACATAGTATGATGCGTCCAAACAAAACCAACCATCCGAGCTAGATCAAGAAAACCGTTCTTTTGAGGTCTAAAAGCATCACCTTTCTTGGAGGCTTTGGACTGTGCCATAATCCTATCGGTCATCACACGAGCCATTGTAAGAGCTTCTAGATGCCCTGAAGGGTCTTTAGCTACACTCTCAATAGTCGCTCCCTTACCCTCATTATCAAGCCACTTCTCAAGCTCTGTAGCATAAATAGCCATTACAATAGAGTGATCGGAACCAGCGGCAACCTTACCAAAAGCCCAATTAGCTAAAGTATTAGGAGAAGCTGCAATAGTGTGAGCCACAGAAAGAGCTTTGTTTCTACCAAATCTAAACTTATCACCATGCACTTGCTTCACTTCATCAATACCATTATACCCACGAGATAACCCAGCAGGAAATGATCTGGACATAATGGTTCTCAAATTAGCATCAAGTTGTCTTGACTCCTCCCCGTAAAAAGAAATCCCTGAAAGACCTTTCAATCGACTCCAATTATGAGCAAACCTAGACTTTGTTTTAAAATCAGAAATTGCATTATAAGCTGCAGCCGCAGGAATAGTCTGTTTGGCTAATTGAGTTAAACCAGTTAATACCACCTTCACCCCTTTAAAAAAGACAGTAGAAACAACATCATGCGTATATCCCCTCCTGTAAGAAGATCTTACATCAGCATCATATTCAGCTTGAATCTGTTCACGATAGAAATTAGCCACAGCCTTAAACCCTTCAAGGTCTTTAGCTGTAACCGCAGCATTGTTTGCCCCCTCCTCAAAGGCATTACCAACGACAGAAGCACCGTCATCAGTCTTGAAGCCAAACATTTGCTCAACCAAGTTATATTCAGTTGCCATATGAACCAAATAACTCTGCTGGTTAAACCCGCTAATCATGGCTGTCTCAAAGTCAAAATTGGCTGATTCAACCTTTTCATCACTTCTGAATCTGCCATCAGAACCGCTGGAAAGAACCATAAACATATTATTCGCTCCAGCAGCTTCTAAATCCTCTAGATGATCAAACCCGTGCTCCTTACGAGTCATGGCTGACATAGGAAGATAATCAACAACATCATCTTGAAGTCTGCCATAGGTCTCGGCGCTGTTACCTTGAATATTAGCCAAGACATTAATATTAGCTCTAAGCCGACCAAACTCTTCTGAAGCATAATCAAACAACCTATGCTGAGCAGGATTCCAACTAGACTTAACAGCGTTTCTAATATCATCAGCCAATCTAGAATCATCATGCTTCGATGAAGCCAGAACAGCTTCAATCTTCTCTAAGACAGGAAAAAGTTTCTTGTTTTTCTTTCGTATAGAAGCAGCTTTGACAGCCCCCTTAGTCCACCCGTAACCCAAATCGGCGGCATCAAACTCCAAGCCAGTGCGAAGTTGCTTCACCCTGTTGGTTATTTGCTCACGAACAGAAACAAGAGCACCATTACCATCTACTTGCCCTTCGACATACTGGAAAGCTAAAGCTCCAAAATACATCTCAGAAGCCTTTTGAGTGCCAGTTCCAGATTCGGGGTTATGAACCATATCAGTGATTTTTTTCTGCTGAGTTTCAACATATGTATCGTGAGCCCCTCGACCACCACTCATCCCTAAACCATTGTCAAGCATACCAATAATATTAAACCCTTGAATGCGAGACTCTTCAGTTCCAGCTTGGAACATAGACACCATAGAATCTTGGTGCATAAACTGTTGTTCCGCTCTGTTGATGCCCTTGTAGTTCTCATTCATTCCATTATGAGCCTTCTGTGCAAACAAATGCCCCATAATCTTACCCGCAACAGGTGTAGCGGCTCTACTAAATGCCCTAAGATCACCCGCCATCGCATAACCTAAAGCAGTCTCAACTTGACCATGAAGTAATGGGTTTTTCGCTCCAGCATCAGAATGATAAAAATCAGCCAAAATAGCAGTAAGATTATCAATGCTTCTTAAAACATTACTTTCACTCTCACCTGTCAAGGCGTTGTTTTGAAGTTCTGCATAAAGAGCGCTATTATTAGCCAAACCTACCCTCGCTGCCATTTGAGTAACATCAGCCTTAGTTTGATCAATCGTAGCTTCAAATGCTCTTCCTCCCATCTCTCGACCCAATCCGATTACAGGAGCCATTCCAGAGTTGGCCATTCCCTCAGTATTATACATCACCAAAGAATTGGTCTGACCGCCAAAACGAGAAGTTCTATACATCGTTCCTTTCTCCTGCTCATCCATGTAGACAGACTGAGGACGCTCATTAATCTGATCCCTATATTGAGAGAGATTCTTAGGATTAAGAATGGGAGCATGAATAATAACATCATCAGACTCTAAACCTCTACTGTAATAAAAGTCTAACGCTTGAACAAAAGTAATGCCTTCGTTTTCCTGCTCAATCTTAGCTATCTCATCAGCCAATTGAGATGTTGATCCAAATTTACCCCTCTCAACATCCACTCTAAGAGCTGTAGCATACGACCCATCATCAAGCTCACGCTTCGTCTCTCTTCTTATACGCTCTTGATAATACTTAACAGCAAATCTCTTTTGTAGGTTTTCATAATAAACCTCCTTGCTTGCAAGCTTACGACCTCTAGCCGATCTGTTTACCACATCTAAAGCATCATCAGCAGCCGCTTCAATGCTCCTTTTCCTAGAAGCAAGATTCCATTGAGCCGACTCTAAAGCCTTCGTAACAGATGATACTTTAGCTTCAAGGCTAGTTCCAACTTCATTCAGCTTCAAGCTAGGAAAATTCTCTTGAACAAGTTCTCTGAAAGCCTTCATGTCAGCAGACACATCGGCAGACGGTGAACCATCAAGCTTCTCGCGTAAAGCCACAGCGGAACTATTAATTTCAGCAATAGCAGCAAGATCATCATTAACAGTCCTTAGGTTATCAACATGATCATTCAAAACCTTGTCAGCAGACTCCTTCTGATCATTAAGATAAGCTGAATCTTTCTCGTATTCATTGTTAAGCTTGGCATCAGCAACTGCCTCTTTAGCCATTTCAATTTCCCTGCCGTCTTCTTCAATCAAAACAGAACCGCGAAGGTTGCCTTTCTCTTCCATTATTCCTCCAGAAGGAAGATGAAGCACTCCTTCAGCATCAACATATTGACCAGTGAGAAAATCGTATTGAGAATCAACAGAAGAAATTATACCTCTAGTTTCCGTATTAGCTTCTTCACCAGTATTTTGATTGATAGCATCAAAAAATACAGCCTCTTGACCAGCTTTCATTCTGTCAGCAATAACTTCAGCTTTAGTCTTCCCTGTAATAATGTCCTCAAGCCTTATGTCCGTAGGTTTAACATATCCATCAGGAAGAAGTCTACCAGCACCAGCAAGACGAGGATCAGTAACGCCACGTTTAGCTGGATAAAAAGCCTCAATTGAGAAAAACTCATCTCCCTCTTCTATGAATGTCCCTCTACGCCTTGTAGAGTTTTTCTCGCTACTAAGACCATCAACATTTATCCCCTCTATAACATCACCTTTGAGATTCATTACAGCCTGAGTGACCAAAGCCTTAAGCCTAGAACGCTTCTCGCTAACCATGTTTTTCTCAAAAATATAATCACGATTGCCATATTTAACTCCTCCAGTTTCTAAGGGACTACCATATTCTGAACGCTCCTCCAGAACTTCATCAAAGAAGAAATTCTGTTCATTAATATTCTTGGAATCCGTTTCATCAGGGAGAACTTGGTTCCCGTCTTCATCAATAAAAAATCCTGATTCATAATCCCTACCTTCACCTGATATAGAATCGTCCATAGACGCTCCCATATCATCATAATCAAACTCTGAATCATTATAATCCTCAAGAGACCGCTCATCATTAACCTCCTCTACTTGCCCATCATATCCAGCATCAGCAAGAGCATTGTGAACATCCAAATTAGCCACAACAGCATCAACTGTCTCTTGATTCCCCAAGTAGTCATCAATTTGGAATCCATCAAGCTCGTTGCCTAGTGGCAATTGCTGAATAAGACTCTGAAATTCATAATCAAAAAGCATCTTGTGCTGAAACTCAGCAGGAGTGAGACTAGCCAAAAGATTGCCAGTAAGTTCATTGCTTGGAGCTTCTTGAAGTTTAGCTCTTTCAAAAACAACGCCAGTAACCTTATTTACATCAACCAAGCTCCTATAGGAATTAGAAGTTAAGGATGAGTGAAGAAGGTTATTTAGCTCTTTTCGCAATCTTGCCGTGTTGCTTCTAAAATCTTTCCTGACGGCCTGCTCTAAACCTTTACGGTTGCGAATCCTCTTGGCTTTAGTTCCATAGGTGGTCGTCTCAAGGTGCGGGTTCTCAAAATATTGAATATACCTCTCAGGGGTATTGCCTGTAAGCATATCCTCTTGCAGCGTTAAAATTGTTCTATTTACATACAACCTTTCATTCCGAGGAGAGTCAAAACTATCAAGAGTCTCCACCATCTTGGCATGTTCAATTCTAGAAACATCACTCTTGGGCTTCTTGCTCCATTGACGACTAAGAGTGATAGCAGCTAGGTCTTTTATTAAAGACTCCCTGCTTTCAAGTCCAGATGCTTGAGTCACTTCGTGTGATACATCAAATATAACCCCCACAGGCTTCCCTGATCCATCCAAAACAATTTGAGTGAGTTCTTTACCCATCAACCCTTTAGGGGCTTTCTTGCCGTCTATATTGAATACAGGAATATTCCCAAACTCTTTCTTGATCTTATCACCAATAAGACCGTAGGTATCATTCCCATCAAGCGAAACACCATCAACACTGTAATTGAGGTATTGATCAAGAGAAGTAGTTACACCGCGAAGAGTGGAGACATGATCTAGCAACGTATTAAAATCAGAATCAGAAAGACTCTTAGAAAGAGCCTGTCTTCCCGACATGTCCATGCCCTCAAAACGATCAATAATAGCCTCGTTATCAGCCATTTCTTTTCTCATCTCTCCCATGCGATCAGAAGCCAACTTACCTATACGAAGGGCTTTGCGTTCCTCGGTATTAAATATATCATTAAATTCAGCACTAGCTTTTGCTGTAGTGGTGATCAATTGTCCATTTTTACCATAAAGCTCCCCATAAACGTATTGCTGGGCAATCTTAAGCTGCTTCTCATTGAATACAGTCATTACATTAGCCAGAACAAATGCAGGATGCTCCCCACCCAAAGCATCCATTTCAGACAACCACTCTTTTTGTGCCTCTGTAGCAACCTTAAGGGGTTTGCCTCTGTTTGCATAAACGGATTCGACATCAAACCCTACAGGGGCTTCTACAGAGCTTATAACCCTATCTATAGCCTTATTACGGGCTCTCATCGACCCAAGAACAGATCTGTTATAGGCAGAAGGAGACTTAGCCTTTACCGCTCTGTTGTTCCTTTCAGACAAACTCTTATGTTCAGACTTTTTCTGAGACAGCTTCAACCTGAGTTCATTAAGCTTTTCCTGATCTGGAGACTTTTTATCTTTCTCCTCATTAACCATATCAACAAGAGTATTCACCTCCTCACTCAAGGCATTAATAGCCGTCCTGCTGACAGCTTTGAGATCTTTGATGCTATTATATGATCTTAGATCGCCATTAAGAGCAAAAGGAGCCATAGAACCAACCAGTTGAGCCGTGTAAGCCTTATCCACATTATTTCTATTGGCCTTTTCATCTTTTTTCCTGATTTCATGAAATAAATCAAGAAGGGCTGAAAGCTCATCTCCATTGTTAAATCGAATATGATAAGGGCTATCAAAATCCTCCAATGCCTCTAAATTAAACTCAGGGTCATTATATTGACGAATGTATTCCTCCAAAGAGGCGACCAGCTTCTCTTGTGTAAACTCAGTAGTTTTATGATACTTGATTCCATAAATCTCTCTACTGTTTCTTATAGAAACGGACTTCTCTAAATCATTCTTATCGCTATTCTCATTATAAACCTCACCAACCTGAGTGATTTCACTGTCAGAATGAATGCCGTGAGCTCTCCACTTCAACCCATCAGCTGCCTCGTCAATGGGCCAGTTAGCTTCAATGAAAGCTGCAAATTGATCTGGGGAACTAATAAGAATGTTTCTATCACGACCAATGCTCTTAACCTCCTCCCTCAGGGAGCTATTATTAATTCGCTCTTGTCGAGAGTAAGAATAATTACCTGATGACAATTCATGGTTCAGAGACTTAACAGCTTTGTTTAACCTCACGATGAGCTTGGCGTAAGATTCAATATTAGTAACACTAGCATCAACATTAGCATCTTTCTGCATCTGAATAAGATGATCAATATCAATAACGCCATCTTTAATCTTAAGCTCTTTAAACCCTAAGCGTTCACCTTCTCTTTCAATGTTTTCTATAATAGAAACAATGTCGTTCTGCTTAGTAAACAAAGGACTGTAATTCTCAAGATTAGCAGCTAAATCAGGTTGAGCCACAGTAAATTCACCTCCAGCGCGAACCAACTCAAGCCTTTCATTGATTGTCTCAAAAAAGCTGAAAAGTTGATCAAGATACTCAAGTTTAAACTCTGACAAAACATCACTAGCTTCTTCTGTCTCATTTAAAGGAAGAGGAATATTACGGGATAACTTGGTTGCAGTATCATTTTCCCCAACTGGACGAGCAGCTACAGAATTAAGACCCATTAAAGGAGTCACATCACTACGTTTTCTCCAATCAGGTTCGTTGCTACTCTTCGACTTAGGAGGAGGAAACAACAGCGCCATAGGATCATTCCTCTTAAGCTTATTACGCTGCTTATCTGTAATATCTGAAGACTCATGAATCCTTCTAATTCCTTCTCCAGATATATTCTTCAATGGAATATTAAACCGATCATACACAGCCTTCCGAGCAGCCTTATTTTGCTTGTCCGTCAACGTATCATCAGGGACAAACTCAAACCCTTCAGCCTCAAATTGATGCGTAGCACTATTGTAATTATTTCTTACATGAGAAACAAACCGAGACATGTCGTCAGCGTGAGTATCATCATTTGTTGATCTAAAATACTTCTGGTGACGAGAAACATGCTTACCTGCATCAGGGTTATGACCAAAATGAGCCTGCTCAATTTTAATAAAGTTGTTTAGAGTATTAATATCAAGATCAAGCTCTAGATGTCTCTTAACATTCCTATCAAGACGCTCTTTCATATGACGCTTGAGCTGATCAACACGATCATTCGCAGCCTGCTCTTTACGCTTAATAGAAGCCGTGCTAGGCCATGCATTGTAAAGATTTCTAATCCGCATCATCTTCTGAACATGACTTTCGGTAATCTTAACTGCTTTAGTTTCACGCTCAACTTTGATTGATTTAACATCGGTAGTCTCTCCCATGTCACCCTTCTTAAGGTTTTGAATCTCAGCTTTAATAACAAGCTGCATATTACGAGCAGCCTCTAATTCAACCTCTAGGTCGCCAATCTCACCATAAGCCCTCAACTCATATTCAAGACGATCACGCTCTAAAGTCTCTTTTTGAGCCATTAAACTAGACCTGACATCAGTGGCAACACCAAGCATGGGGAGAGATGTGTCTATATAAAACATTCCCGAACCATCAGGCTGCTGATTCTTGGTTTGTTCAACATTGTCTGGATGAATGTGCCGAGCTAGATCACCAACAACAACATCAACAGAATGCGGCATTGAAAGATAGACGTTAAGGAGATTCTTATGATCATCAGCCGTGATCTTCTGTTTCTCTATATCAATAGGCTTAGACTCGGGCTCAATAGAGCGAACAATCTTAGCCATGTCCTCAAGATTACCATCAGCTTTAGCTCTGTCAGAAATCATAGCCTTAAGCTGAACTTGAAACTCGACAGGAAGAAGATTAATAAACAGTTCATCTTGTTTAAGATGGAAATGATTAACATAAATATCCTCCCCTGTATTTCTGTCTTTCTTCTTCACCTGATTAGAAGCCAAACCACTACTCGCTCGTTGGCCAGTGCGACGATTAAGTGGATCATTAGTAGCTCCACCCTGACCGAATAAATCATACATCGTCTCCTCTAAAGAAAAAACCTTCTCAAGATCCCTTTTGAATTTTTTGTCTTCATCTGTAACAGCGGGAGTCTTGAGCTTCATCTCAATAGCAGAACGGAGTTCAGGAGCAAACCTCAATCCATTAGGCTTAGTTAACACCTGTTCAAGCACATCCAAAGGCATGTCTTTAAACATGGTGTTCAACATACCTCCTTCAAGGTCAGGGAACATCGCCTTAAGCACTACATCAAGTTTGACCGCAGCTTTAGACAAGTTAGCCTCAGACTTCTGCCACTCCAAACGAGATTTACCAAGAAGGTCGTAATCATTCATCACTTTCACCGCAGCTTGAGCCTCAGCGTAAGTAGGAAAAACATAATCATCCTTAGTAGCATTCTCAGGTTTCATGTCCTCGGAACGAAAGCTCTTCTCATCATAATTAAGTTCAAATGTTTGGCTCTCGCCATCCACTTTAACCAAACTCTGTCTATACTTACCTGTGCGTTTTCCACCCATTGTAAGATAAGCAAAAGCGTTCATGTCAGTAAGGACATCAATAGCATTTCTCACCTCAACAGGAAGATCAGTGGAAACCTCTGCAAGCGTAGCCTCCAAGTCTTCAGCAAACCGCTTACGCCATTTGTCAGAAGATGTCATGTTCTTCTTGGCGGTAGCCTTGAGCTCTTTCTTAAAGCTCAACCCAAACTTAGTTAACCCACGCTTAAGCTTTCCATCTTTCGACTGAACTTTCTTCTCAGCCATAGAAACCATATTCTCAAGAGTGCCTTGAGCCTTAGCTAAACGTGTATAAAAAGCTCTTCCTCTTAAGCTCAATTCATATTTGCCATCAGCAGATTTAAACCCGTCATGGAATGATTTGTTCTCACGCTCCAGCTCATTGAGCATGTTAACAAGGTTGCGAGCAGACCGATCAAACCCATTAATTGTTTCGCCAGAATCAATCATAGCCTGACCTTTCTCATAAAGAGAAGCTGCATGAGCAGATGCATCACGATAAATTTCTCCAGAATCATTGTCTGGAAACGCCTTGGCTATTAGCTCATTGCTTTTAGCTATAAGGGGATTCTTAGTTCTGTGATCATAAACAGAAAGATTAGGAACTCCGTTATTATCAGGAAGCCAATCCATTTGAACTGGTTGCCAACCATACACTTCATTAAGAATTGTATCAATATTCCTCACCTGAACATTGACTCCAGTTTTATCCAAAGCTGTATTTACACCATAACCCTTGTCCAAGTTGGCTAACCTCTTATTGTTCTTAATTAAATCTCTAGTAGCTTTTAGGTAGCCTGTAACAAAATTGTTTCCAGCGGCTAACTCACCCTCAATCACTTTCAACACTTCAGAGTTTGAAATGCCAGAACGAGCATGGGTGTTAAGAATAGCCATTGTCTCTACAGCAAGAGCTGTGTATCCATCTGCCTCGTCTTGACCAATATCACGCCCAGCAAGATCTTTAGCTATAATGTTATTGTTTTTGCCATCCTTTTCATTAGTAAGGATCGACTTAAAGTGCCTCCCTTTAACACCGTGAATTGCATACGAGCTGGAAAACAAATCCAAAAGAGGCTTACTGTGAGCAACCTTCAAGCCAATGGTAATTAAATCCTCCTCGCTAAAAGATTTAAGCACTGCGGCGTGGTGGATTTCCTCCTCAATGTTCTTAAGAACCTTGTATGCCCTGATGTCGCTCTTGGTAGTTCTTTTACGTGTAGGCTTACCTTCCGTCGATTTAAGCAGCTCGGGGCTCACTGTAAGCTTAACTAAACGCTTTCCTGTAGATGTGTCAAAAGACACCCCAGCGCTGTCACCCTTACCTGCTATCTCTACAATATCAAAGGGGCTTCTATCTACAATATTGCCAATAATTCGGTTGAGTTTCTCTTTATCAGAAAGCTTTCCATTATCCAACACCTTAACAGCATTATCAACAACCCCTCTTCCTTTAATTGTAGTAAATCTATCAATAACCGACTGAGAGACACCCTTAAAGTTGTCATTGGCAACATGAAGGTCAATGTCAGCCTTGGCATAACGAAAAGCCATGTGGCTCAACAGGCTCTTAACAAAAGGATCACGAGACACCAACATGGAAACATTCTCGGGGGTCTTTGTTGTGCCTTCAGGGAATGGATACTTAGCTTGAATCAAATCAGCGATCTGCTTCACAGAAGTTTCATAAAACTCCATGATTTCAGCAGCACTAAGCTCCATCAAATTGATCTTCTTTTCGTCACCAGAATACCAACCTTGCTCAGTCATATCAAACTGAGTTGATAACCTGCCAAGCATCACATCCCTCAAATAGCTGTCTACAGTGTCTACAGCTGTATGAAACTCAAATCCAGCAGCTATACTGCCAGAGTCATTGGATGTCGTGTATGGGTTGTTATACCCAGAAAGTAATGCTTGGCCAACATCTTGGCCTTTCATTGTAGCCATAACTACAGCATCCAAATGCGTAGCAATAAGCGTATCCTTAAATGCTTGTTCGTTTTGTTGACGTATCAGCTCAGGATTACTCTCAGAAGCCTTCTTCTTGCGTTCAGCTTCCTCTTTACGAGCCTTCTCTTGAGCCTCTTTGAGTTTCTTGGCCTTGGCTTCAGCTTCAACCTTCTCCTCTGCAGTGGCTTCAGTTGGCCCTTCTACGGCAGCTTCTGGCCCAATTACAAAGCCCTCAGGGAGATTGTTGATTGCTTCAGCCCATTCATCCTTCTTAGCCTCCACTTCCTCCTCAAGCTCTGTTTTAGGAGTTGGAGATGTTTCTGTAGCTAGGCCAGAAGCAAATCCATCAGCAATCTCTTGATGAGCTGCCATTACATCGTTAAGATCAGGATTGTTCTCAGCAGCGATAGCCTCAGCCCACGATTGGTGACGGGCTTGATGAAGTTGATCATCAGTCATGCCATCAGTGTCCATCTTATCAAAGATGTCATTAGCTTTGTCAGCTATCTCACCATTACGCCCAACCTTCTCAGCCAAATCCTTAAACTTCTTGGAAAGATCAGCTTCAGAAGAATCCAAAGATTCATGCCCTTTTGCTGCCCCCTCCATACCACGATCCCTAAGCTCTTTAATCGTATCCTTAGTGTCAGGACGGTTTTTAGATATATCAGGAACCCCTTCATCTCCTGTAGCATTGCCGCTCTTAGGCTCAGGCTCAGGAGCTTTAGCCTCTTCTCCAGACTTGTATCCTTCCAGCCTCTCTCTAAATCTAGCCCTCTCTGTCGTAGAACGCTCTATACGCTCAGACTCTTTCTCAAGAGCCCTACGCTTTCCTTCTGAAGACTCAAGGTTGGCGGCTTTATTGTAAAGCAAATCATCCAAACGAGCTTCAAATCTATTTAACGACTGCTCAGCAACATCCAATTGAGCATGTTGACCAGCCACTTGAGACTTCTGACCTTCAGTGTCTTGCTTCTTCTTTCCAAGATCCTCTCTCGCGGCCTTGATGTTCTCACGAATAGCAGAAGCTGTGTTAAGCATGGACTCCTCACTTAATGTTCCACTCTCATCAGGAGTGAACGCCCCCTCCTCTCCAAGAGTAATACGCTTATCCAGCGTGTAAATCTGGCCTATAGCTTTAGAAGCAGCAGGGTTCCTAAATTTGGCTTTCCCTGTAACTTTATCCTTACCTTCAAACACCTCCTCACGAGCAGCTTTAGGGACAGAACCTTCACTATCAAAATGCTTTTTGTTATATTCAGCTCCCGAAGCAATCTCCTCAGGGGTTTTTGTTTCAGAAGTTTCAGGTTTCTCAACCCTATCTTCTTTAGCCTCCTTCGCCTTCGTCTTTCTATCCTGCTTTGCTTTAGCTACAGCAGAAACCTCCTTCTTGGAAATAGTGCGAACACTCTCATAAGCGGCAGCAGCCTTCTGGGACACATGAAGGGCGGCTGTATGCTTCTGGTCAGCATCAGTTCTAGCCTTGTAAGCTTTGTCATATTCAGCATCACCCTCTTTATGTGTCTTTTCAACAGCATCAAAAGCAACCTGAGCCTTTGCCACCTCTGAAGCAGCAGAACGAGCCTGTTTACTGGTTTTAGCCGCCAGAGCGCGAGCTTGCTTCTCAACAACGGATTCCTTCTTATTCACCCCTAGAAACCTGTCAGCCATCGTGCGCTTAACAGACGGATTCTTAGCCATAGCTGCCTTGCCTGCCTCCGCAGCAGCCTTTACGCTAGCCGCAGCCTGTGTTTCAGCCATCTCCGACTTATAAATAACCTCCTGCTCTGCTTTCTTAGCCAAAAACGCCTCCTGAGTAGCTGGATTATCATTAGTAAGACCCATTTCGTCTAAGACAGCTTGTGTCCTAGCGTCATTCTCCTGTCTTCTACTAGCGGCTTCAGCCCCCATCACTTCATCATATTTAGCCTCATCGAATACAAGGCTATCTTCACGCTCTTTATATGCCTTTTGATAAGCAGATTTAGTTTCTTGGTTCTGATTATAAGCACCTTTCATACCTCCACCAGCACCAGCAATAAAACCAATCAATCCAGCATGAAGAGCATTCTTAATCTGCTCATCAAGCGTCATGTCTGGGTTTAGATACTTCTGAGCAGTAAGGTTTTGAACAAATTCATCAGCAGCTTCCTCCATAAACTCAGAAGACCCCTCTTTCACTATATTTTTCCCACCCGCTTTAGCATATTGCCAATAAATATTACGGACATCCTTCCATCCAGCTGACTTAGCTAAATCAATCTTAAAAGCTTTTATTCCTTCTTTCCCTTTGAAGATAGAATCAAAACCTGTTGCCCCCATTCCCTTAGTAAGACCAGCAGTAGCAATAAACGATAAAGCACCAAACGCTAATGCTTCTTTCTCGGTCTTGCCAGCCGCTATAAACTCACCATATGTAGAATTAAATGATTCTAGACCACCAGCAATAGAAGAACCTGTGACACCACGAGAAGCCACCTTAGTGGCATCTTTAAGAAGCTCTTTATTCATGTGACGAACAGCCGCTCTACCTCCATACATCGAAGATGCCAAAGAAGGAACAATTGCAACCAAATCAGAAAGAATGGCGCTACCACCTTGACTAGCCACCTTTGCTTGAATGTCACCTTGCGCCGAAAAAGCTTTCGTTAAAATTTCAGCAGAAACACCCACATCTTCACCAAAAGGCCTTGAAGCTAAGTGTGCGAAACCACCCACTGTCGTATTCACCCACCCCTTAAGCTTCTCAACAGAAAGGTTTAATGTTGCGTGACCAAAGTTACCGTCAACTTCTTCAAGATATTTGATCATGCCCTTTCTATAAGCATCAGAATATTCACCACTTGTTTCAACAAGTTCCTTAGCTGTCGCTCCACCAAGTATCTTAATATAGTCAGCATTGTTCGCATCCTTACTGAGAGAGTCTGCAATAAGGCCTACACCGCCAAGAGATGACTTACCAAGAGTGTCAACCTTACCAAGCAAGTTGAAATAAGAATCCATCAACGCATCACCTGAAGCATCAGGACTAAGCTTCCCTGACTTAAAATCAGAAGTTAAATCATTAATAAGAATCTCCTGATACTTCTGGAAAGCAACATTACCAAAGTTGGTTTGCTGAAAAACCTCAAAATGGGTTTCCATAACAGACTCTTGATTCGACTTGAAGCCGCTTTCGAGCTGAGCCATCTGATCCTTGTCAAAACCCTGCTCTTTTGCATGAACTTTAAAGTCATCTTGGCTCATCATATATGAACGAGCATTTGCAGTAACCTCTTTAGTCGCCTTGTTTACATTAAAAGTAGGATCATGTGCATCACCTTCATCAAAAGAACTAGAACTCTCTCTCGAAACCAAGTCCCTCATGAGAGCTGATTTTGCTTCTTTGTCTCGTGGAGCAAAGCTACCATCAGGAAGTTGCTCTCTAGCGCCACCAAACAAAGCATCATAATTGCTACCCTCAAGTTCAGCAGATAAGTCAGTGATTGACTTTCCTCGCTCAGCTAGGAATTTCAAATCCCCCTTACTAAGAGATATTGCACTTTTACCACTAGGGGTAGAAGCATCATCGACTAATATAGAGAATATCTCTTCATCATGATGACTAACACCACGAGCCCCCCCCCGCTTAGCTACAGTAATAATATCGACATCTATTTTTGGATTATTAGCCAAAAGGGACTTAACGCTACCATCATATTCACCTTCGGCTAAATCTATGTCAAGAAGCTCGCGAACAGAAGACATATTATAAGCTTTACCTACCTGATCGACCTCTCGGTATTTACCCGAATTGTAAGCACTAGTCTCATTAACCATTTCAGAATGCCTCTTAGCTGAAGATTGTATCTCCTTGAAGGCTCTATGATAAGCCATCCTAGATTTACCAAGTGCTTTCTCGTTAGAAGCAAGGTCAGCTGAGTATTCAGCAAAGGCAGACTTATCCCTTTTTGAATAATAAAGCTTTCTGTGACTTTCAGCAGCAGCCTTGTTCCTCATGTCCTTCATGAAGTCACCTGTCGAACTTTTTGACTCAAACTTAAGAATACGACTAGCTAAGTCGTAGTCGTTCTTAGCTATGGCTAGTCTGTTCTGTAAGGCAGGACTATCCCCTAATTGAGATTGCTCAAGATACAACTTCTCCTCATCAGAAGCGTAAGCTTCATCAAGGTCTTCTTGTAAGGTTTCAGATGTCGGGGAAAGATTGTCGAGGTAGTATAATTTATTACTCATTTCGGATGAAGCTGTTGATCTCTAAATATAATTATCGGAAGTCGATTGCAAGAAGTTGCTCATTAATACCTGCTTTACCTTGTCGCTCAGACATTTCAATAGCAAACATCTGTTTAAGTAGAATCGCCATCTTTTCTGAGTCGCCAGACTGATCATTTTCTCCAAACATACCTCTCACTGTCTTATCAATCCATGTTTTCCGCTCACCCGCTGAGAGCCCAGCAGCTTCTTCTGTAGCCCATTTCTTTATAACTTCAGGCTTCTTGTATATACTCTTACGATAGTCAGGGGTTTGCCCTTTTCCTTTCCCAGAAATGATAGTCATTCCATCAATAGCCTTGGTGATCTCGGCTACTTTTTCATCAAGGGAAACTGTAGCCTCTTGCTTGTAGGCATTAAACTTATCCTTAACGGCTTCGTGTGCTTTCTTATACACAGAATTATCGGCATCTCCTACAGGGAGGGGTTCTCCAGCATACCCTAATGCAATAGCGTTAATCAAGCCATTGTCAGGGTTCAAACCTTGATCACTAAGCACTTTTTCTAAAACACTCAAGTCTTTAGATGAATCACCATTTTCAAGCTTTCTATATTTAGCTTTAAATGACTCATGACGAACAAGGCGTTGTCTTTCATCAGCCCCTATTTCTATAAGCGGATTAAACACAAACTCATCATTCTCATTATTATAGTAAATACGTGATTGTGGCGATTTAGTGAAAAACTCACGAGCCTTAAGAGTTAAAGGAAGCTGTTTAGCTCCTCTCAACTTGTCTTCTTGCGCGGGGGGGTCGCCCTGTAGGGCAACAGCGGTTTTGAATAATCCTTCGTTCTCAATTGCAGCAGATCGAATCAACTTGTCCCTGTCTTCAATTCTAGCGCCCTCACCAAGCTCCTCTAAGGCCCCGTGAAGCCTTCTAGCTGAGTTCATAAGCAATCCACCCAGCTTAGGCAGCTGTGCCTCACGCTTCACCTTGAGGCCATTAGCGATGTGTTGACCTCGCACCTTATTAATTTCTTCAAATGATTTTCTCTGGTCAGTTACATTGCCTGATGTCTTATCGTATCCAGTTTTGGCTGCTTCCAACCTCTTCCGAAGATGCCCGTTTTCATCATCCCACTCAGATTCATACTCCTTTACAGAATATCTTCGGTTTAAAGACGACTTCACTTTCTCAAGATCATCATGCTCCATCTTAGACTTTTTGTCTGTATCCCACCATCCTTGAAGCTTATCAACATCATCCTTATAACCTTCATTCAAACTTGTAGCATAATCAAGATTCCCTTTAGCTTGAGTAACAGAAGATTTTGTCACTTTATCAGCTTCATCATAAGCAGATTGAACTGCAGCATTACTCTCTCCTAATGTTATAGCATTGCCAAAGCGACCATAAACATCTTCAACAGAAGCTCCTTGAGCAAATAGCAAATTCGCCTCATCCCTTTGTCTTGCTGTCAGAAATTGACCGCCACCTTTATTAAGAAAGTCGGTTTGTCTCCCTTTACGAGCAGTTTGCTGCGCAGAAACACGAGACATGTAAGATTGCCTGCCTTTCGTTAAGCTGGCAATCTTCCCTTTAAACAAAGGACTCTCATCAATACCAGAAGGCAAATGAGCAATACGATCATCATAATCCTCGGCTTCTGGGTCAATTTTACTCAAATCATTGGCTATAGCATCGTGATTATTGTTAATAAACATCTGCTGGTTATGCACAGCCGCCACACGCTCTTCATTACGCCTTAAAGCAGCAAGATTAAGCTCTTGTGCCTCCATTGCCATGTTTTCTTTACGAGAAGCCAAAGCAGAGGCGGCAAGATCACCCATGTTTCTTAAGTTAAGACCAGCACCCCCCATAGAAGCACTCATCCTGCTCTTAGCACTACGATTGTAACTCATGATATTTGTTTGGTTTCTTTTAAAGCCCTAAACGCTTGTTTCTAGCTTTAATCCTGTTAGATTCTTTTAGTCCAGCTTTAACCTTCTCGTTGGACTGGTATTTTTCTATATAGTCCATTGCTTTTTCAGGATCTGTTTTCTTTAAATCCTCAATATCAAGACTGCGTTGAAGTTCTGCCTTAAAAGCTTCGGATTGCTTTTTACGTGCCGCTCTTTCAGCCTGCTTTGCCTTATTTCTCTTAGCGGGAGCCTCAAAATAAGCCTTAGTTCTGGCGTCCATGCCGTAAGTAGGGTCTTTCTTTGAATCAGAAAGCTTTTTGTTTCTAGCTGCATGATCCCTAGAAGATTTTTGAGCCTTCAAGATTTCATCGGCAGTCAACTGTTCCCATTCCTTGCGATCAGAACCATCTTTATTCTTCCCGCGATCAAAACCAAGGGCGGTTTTTCCAGCTTTACGATTCTTCTTTATTTCAGCAACCGTAGCATCTGCTCTATCTTTAGCTACATTATAAGAAGAAAGATCAGTAAACCCATACTCCTGAGCCTTTCTTAAATGCTGGTCATACTCTTCATGTCTTTTACGGATCTTTGGCGTGGGATCATAAGCATCAGGATCTACATCAGCAACCCCATTATAGCCGCCCACTTCCGTATTTATATAAGCATCAAACTGAGCAGGGCTAGAATAAGCATCGACCGCCAAAGTGGGGAACTCCTTAGGTGTATCACTCCCCGATACACTTTCATTCTTATAACCAAGAGCTGGAGCTGAAGCATTCTTATAACCAAGAGCTGGAGCTGAAGGTAACCCTAAAGCAGAAGAGCCCATAAAAGTAGGTAAATTAAAACCCTGACCAAGATTAACACCACCCCCAGCAAAAGCAGGCATCCCACCAGCCTGTTCAGGGTCAGGATTGACACCAAAACCGGGAACTCCAGCTTGAGCCATAGCCTTGTCACCACCTAATGCAGCCTGTTGCTCTTTCGTCAACACAACCTCACCAGACTTCAATGTAGCAAGCGTATCGTCACCATTAGGCTGTGTAGGAATGTTTCCGTTACCTGCCACTTCTCCCCCAAAGGCGTAACCAACTTTACCGCCAGAAGCAAAAGCAGGTGGGCTATTGTAAAAACCCTTTTCAGTTTGATATTTTCTCCAGTTATCATCGGACGCTTCATCTTGACTAAAACCATTCATTTCAAGATAATTTATAAACCCTTGATCCTTCGGGTTCATTGTATCAGAAAACGTATTAGAAGCAGAAGGAGCAGAAGGAGTAGAAGGAGCAGAAGGAGCGGGCTCAGAAAAGTTGCGAAGTGTCAAGCCCGCACCCAAGGCGCCACTCGTATCTCCACCAAGCATTATGTTGCCCCTCGTATCAGTATCGGGAAGATTTTTTAATCTACTCTTAGCTTCTGTTTCAAATTCATCATGTTTCCCTTGTCCAGCAGGAGCGGCAGGATCAGAAGCCATGCTTCTGGAATACTTATCAGCCATTTGACCCGCGCCAACAGAAACATCTTTCCTAGCTTGGTTGAGGAGACTTCCTGCACGTCTAATGCCACCAACTCTGCCCATCCCTGCCTTTTGACGCATACGCCTATCAATTCGCTCAGCCGCCTTAATCTCATGCATTCGCTGCTGAACATCTGGATCAACTCTACTAAGACCTGATCCAGCATTGCCAACACTCTTACCTCTCTCCTGAGCTGCACGAGCCATGACACGAGAAGACTTGCGAGCAAGATTTGTCGCCATCGCCCCACTTGTTTTGTCCATCTGTCTTTTGACGTCTCTCTTAAATTTATTGTTTTTATTATTCATAGCGGTAATAGTGTTTAATTTATCATGTTCGTAACTTCTTCAGCGGCAGGGTCGTAATAATGAATATTAAGCTTTTGGGGGCCTCTAAACCTTCCACTCTCCTCCTCCAGCTCAGACATAGCCATGCTCCAATAACTAGAGGCTCGCTCAAGATCGTTCTCGTCCTCGTATTCAGTGGCTAAAACAGCCAGCTTCAAAGCTCCAACATTGTCAAAGGGAAACTCATCAGCACCAACAACAACATCAACATAAGCCCTTCTGGCCAAAGCATAAATATTAGTCTCTGAAAGTGTTCCGTCATCAAACCTATCCCAATAGGCTTGAGGGATAGCGTAAATGCGACCACCCAAAACACTGTCCTCTCCGTAGTCCACAAAAGCTCTATCGTCGTAGCCGTTTGACCCAAAAATAGACTCAAGAGGAATAACAGGCAAACTCTCTGAATTAACAATATCAGAAAAATCAAAATCAACAGCCGCCCCAGAAACAACCTTAAACTTCAATGCATGAGAATAATCATCTGGAAGCTTTAAAATGTGACTAGGGTAATCTTCACCCCCAGCATCAACATCGTGTATCGGTTGTGATACAGAAGTGGAGCCGAAACGGTATATAACACTATCAGATGGGGTGGCGGCTTTAGCGTAAAGCCTCTTAACAGCCCTGTTCGCTAAAGACAAAAAATCAGTAGAGGTTACAAGAGGATCTGCAACAGCCTGTAATTCTGATAATGTAACTCTTTGTGCCATGTATTGTGTTTAGTTTAAATCAACGATAAAGTCAAGATAGAGAAGGTCAGCAAGCTAATTTAATTAGGTATAGCAAACAATTGAGCCTGAGTCACACCCTTGCTTTTAGCATAAACAACAGGGAGGTCTATACCAGCAACTGATCTAGATAGCGTCCAAGTAGTGTTCCCATCCGTAATTATAGTCCGAGTTCCTATATACAAATCAGTAACAGTAAGGGTGGCTGTAGTAGGAACAGGGCAAGAAAATTGATCATCTTCATCAAGAGCAGAGGCGATAGCCACCGCATTCTCGATTGCCGTTGCATTAACAACTGTAGACACAGGAAGTAAACGACCCGATCCAGCAGGAGTAGTTACAGGCTCTGAAGGTTCGGACGAAGATGAATGGCCATTAGTAGGCGTAGCAAGAGTGTATGAAGTTGCCTCCGCACCAACGCCATCAGCAATAACAGCCCTGCCGCCTGTAAATTTATCCGTAATAGTAATTGAATCTTCACCAACAGTATATTCTATTGAGAAATCAGCAAAAAAAGCAGAATCGTTTATTAAAGAAGAATAAGTTGCCGCCGCAACCGAGGACGCAGTGTCATTGTGACGAATATCAGTAACCTCAACAGAGTTGTCTTCCCCGTGGGATGGCTCAGATGTTCCATTGTTATCCACGTCATTCCAAATTGCCCATGTCCCTGAGTTTCCTTCAAGGGTAAAGTATGTGCCGTCAAGATCTCTAGAAGAATCAGCCCTAGTTGTAATAGTGCTAACCTGATTAACAGGCCCTGTATTAAGCCATACACGAACAGGAAACCCGCTCTGATCAGTAAGGTCGAAATACAACCCAGCCTGATCTCCTTCCGTATCTGCTTCTGCCACTATGACGCTAGTTTCAGATTTGGTAGGGTTATCTGATGTGTCCAAAGAAACAAAGGTAGACTCCAGTTCCTTGATTGAAACAGGATAAGTAGTGTCATCGTCAAAACTCAGCAAAATATCATCACCAGAAAGATTGCGAACAAAAAAACTTTTAGGTATTTTGAAAAAAGAAGGGGCTAAAACCACGGGGGTCGTAGTTAATTGCTTGGACTCAATAGAAGCACTGGTAGAAAAAGATGCTACAGACGTGCTGTTTGATGCACTCGTTCCCGTTGACTGGTGGTTAACGGTGATGGATGTATTTATATTACTCATAATGTTGTTGTATTATTGGGGTTAAAATTCGTATGCGAGGCAATGCTGGGCTTGTTATGCGGGAAGACCCGTTGACGTGTTCCATTTAGCTGTGCCGTCTGGTTTCTTGTGCGCCCAATATTCGCTAGCTTCGATTGTTACGTCTCTTGTGGTTGGGTCGTAAGCGGAATGGTATGACAGCGGTATGTTATACGTTGTAGCGTCAGAAGTTGTTATCTTACCATTAAAAGTCCCATATTCTGAGTATATAGCAGAGTCTGTATATGTGCCGTAAGATGAAATCGAGAACTCTGGAAAGTCTAGGCTCCAGATCTCAATCTGAAACAAAGGGTAATATTTGTTATTGTAATACTTAACCACTTTAGTAGCTGATGATGATGGGTCTCTAAATATCCGAATGTCCGTCGAGACTATAGGATCATACACGCCGATATTCCACGGGCTAGGCAAAACCATGTCTGCTTCTCTAGTCAATCCTGATCGCTCCTCGTCGTCCGTGTTACTATATGACTGGTCTTCATCTACCCATTCAACCTCCCATTGCATCTTTTTCCACCGCCAATATACTTCCATTAGGTGATCAACATCAGTAAACCCAACAGGATACAGCGTCCCAGCCCCAACCCCAGCCGCCGACTCACTAGCCGCCGCGCTCTGGTCGTCAAATATCCAAGCCTCGGTTGTGTTGGTTACTTCAGCCAAGCACCCTTGACCTACTACCTCACCCGCCGCAACCCGCCCACCTTTCATATATACTAAGTCTGGCATCTTATGGTGAGCTAGTTGTTCCTCCTGTTGTCTCTTGGGTGTTGGAGCTTTGGGTTATTGACGTGCCAATATCCACGGGTTCTGTGCTGTAAATGGCGGCATGACCTAATGCACCAGACACGACCGTGTAATACTCGTAGAACCCAACAGACCCAGCAACGGGCTTCATCGTTGCTTGGTTTTTATTAGCCAGCTCTATCGTGGGAGGGTTCGCCGAATTGTCCACATGAATATAGTCGCTTCCATAGTAGTTTGCGCCACCTCCTGCATCTGGCAACTCAACCTTTCCAGAAAGCTTAATAATTTCACCATCTTCCTCTGGTTTTACATAAACATCGTATATCTTGGTGTCACCGCTTACGGTCTCGCTGTCGCCTTCTGGCTCGTCACCATCGGCTTCAAAAGAACGCAATATATAATAACCCTCCATATCATTTTCGGCAGAGTATTTAAATAAAGAGTAAGCGTCCCCGCCGTCAGTTGTGTTCCTTATCCCTCTGTATTCCCACATCACATTGTGATCAAGGGTATAATCAGCACTCATGACGTCATTGTCATCTAAAGAGAAATGAACCACTTTAATCCAATAGTCACCGTCCTGCCCACCGTCAGATTCTGTTTCCTCAGCATGTTGCTTGGTAACCTCATCACCTGTAAGCTCCATGAGTTTGGGGGAACCCTCAATAACGCCGTTCTTGCTTGTTTTTATGTTTACACCAAGAGTTGTACCATCGGTAATTTCCATTTTCGCTTCGCTGAACTTAACGTCGCCTTCAAGAACAACCTCGTGATTAATTTTTCTGGCTAAATCATTAACATAAGCAGGAACAAAACTGGCTATCCACTTATCTGGGCTCTCTTCAGGATCAAATATGGCAAAATAAGGATGGCCTCCATCAAAACCCTCGTTAAGATCAAGGTTATCACCGTGGCCCCCCTCCTGAGGAAAATCAGTTTCTATTACTAAAGGCGCAGAAACCTGAACTATATCCTGATTAGCCTGAACTAACATAGGGGCAGGTTGGGAATCCAAAACATCACTAGCAAACTCCCGCAATGCCAAATCAGCGTCTGAGATTTCTGCTCCAATAATCAGGTTTGTTGGGTCAGCGTAATCGAACGAGGGAACCTCGTTAGGCTCACCAGCCGATGGTGGAGGGGTGTAACTTAAATCTGGATCTTCTTCTGTCATGTTGTCTGGTTATATAAGTATTAAGATAAAGAACCAGCATTAAAAACTTCACAAGCCACTTTAACCCAATCACCTTTATAGGGGCTAATACGAGTGTTTAGCACGTAGTTACCCGAGGTCGGGATAGAAGGAGGCGTTGTTGCGGGAAGGGTTTTCTTAGAGATCTCTCCATAAGCTGTCGCGCTCCCCTCTTTAGAAAACTTAATAGTAGGGAAGCCCCCCCATCCATCCCACTCAACGTTAGCTACTGCCTCAACTTCCTGCTGTTTCTCGTTGCCATCAATGGTAATTTGTCCGTGTATTGTCGCAGGGATAGAAATTGTCGTGTAAGTTTCTCTAAGACTAACAGAACCTCCTTTGCCAGTGGTAGAGGAACGTGTTTCAGCACTTTTAGATTTGCTGAATCTAGCTGACGAAGAAACCCTCGATGAGACTGCTACCGACTGTGCTTTTACTACAATCGTGTGACTCTGGGTCTTAAATAATGGCCACCTACTCCCTAAAGCCGCGCATCGGCTTTCTACTTGCCCCGTTTTAGCAAAAAACACATGGACTTCGGTAGGAACACTACCAGAAAAACCATTCTCAATATCTAGAGAAGCAGAAGGAACTACGGAAGCTGAAGAGTTAGCTGAGCCTGATTCAGACCCTGACAAACCATAACTTGTGCCTGTAGAATAACCCTCAAAATCAGTTTTAAAATCCCCTTCTTCTTTACTCTTACTCCACATAACATCAACACTCTTTAAAACACTAGGGACAGATATGCTGGAGGTAGAAGGGTAAACAAGAGAATATGTTGAAAGAGCAGTATCCATTGAGCTCCTCGTGTTTTTCTTCCACCAGCCACACGCGATCTCCTGAGCGGTCACAACTTCGCCATTAGATGAAGAAGAAGGTGTAGGTTGGGTTTGCGTGTATGTAACTGTATCCGTAAACCCAGCGCCTAAAACCTCATCATACCCAACATTAACACGATCACAAGAAGGAATGACCTGCCTCGTGGTTTTCTTGGCAAGATCGGCGTTGATGGGAATATAATCGTCAACGGTCTTATCTGAAGAAATGTTAACGTCCGTCGATGGCACTTCACTGATAGGGACAACCGTGGTTGATGAGGGCGTTGAGGCTCCTACCGTCCCGTTATACAAATGGCCCTCAAGACCAACGTTTAACATTGAGTAATCACTATCTACCTTCTCGGTTGCTCTAGCTATATCATCGTTAATAGGAGTTACCTCAGTGTAAACCCCAGTTGAACTAGCTGAAGCCCCAGAACCTGAAATTACAGGAACAGAACCAGAAGCCCCAGCTTCAACAATAGTTGTTCCTTTAGTAACTATAGTTGCTTTACCTTTATTAAATAGCTTCTGTTCTTGCTCAACGTTTAACATTGAGTAATCGCTATCTACCTTCTCGGTTGCTCTAGCTATATCATCGTTAATAGGAGTTACCTCAGTGTAAACCCCAGTTGAACTAGCTGAAGCCCCAGAACCTGAAATTACAGGAACAGAACCAGAAGCCCCAGCTTCAACAATAGTTGTTCCTTTAGTAACTATAGTTGCTTTACCTTTATTAAATAGCTTCTGTTCTTGCTCAACGTTTAACATTGAGTAATCGCTATCTACCTTATCAACTTCTTTAGACAAGCACTTATTGAGAGGGACAACTTCGGTATAAACCCCAGTTGAACTAGCTGAAGCAGTTCCTTTATTTAAAATTACAGGGGATGATCCTGACGCATCGACCTTCTTTACAATCTTTTCACCAACATCAACAATGCTTGCGTTACCTTTAGTGAAAAGCTTGCGGGTTAACGTTTCAGAAAGAATCGACCAGTAGTTGTCAACTTTAGTAACAGCCCTAGAAAAAAGCTTGTTAATAGGAGAAACCTCAGTGTAAACACCAGTTGACGTTGTTACATCAACCCCATCCACTTCTTCAGTAGTAGAAGTTGGTGCTGTCCCGCCCGTTCCAGCGTCAACAATCGTGCTTGATGTATCAATCATCTGACAAGATCCGCTGTCATACACCTGACCCTCAAGAGGTTGATCCAGCATGGATGCATTGGCGTCTTTTTTGCTAACCTCTTCAGAGAAGTCGCAATTCATCGAATTAGTGACGGTATATTGACCATTCTCATCAATTCCAGTGGTCTCATCTGCATCACTAGACAAAATAACTTTAGAGGTTGTCTGGTCTAAGTCTCCTGTAAGAGGATTTAAGACGTAAGATGTCTTTGTGCAAAACTTCTCAAACTTCCTTACAAGCAAAACATACAAGCTGTCTAAGTCCTGATCTTCAACACGAACAATATCCTGACCTGTAAAGAGGAAATCAACAAATTCAGGATTAAAAGATTTATCTGGATCAGGCGCCCCAGCAGCAATATGTAAAGACCCACCTTCACCATCATCTTCAGGAAAATACTCCTTAACATCCTCCCTCTTAATAAAATAAGTCCGAGTATATGAAGGAAATCCACCCTGAGTAGCAGAAGGTTCTTTATATTCAAAATTATAAGCCCCTTGATCCGACCTGTCAGCAGCATAATACCACTTAACCCAGCCATTCCCATCAGCACTTGTTACATGAACAAGCTTGTGGTTGGCGTATTCCCCGTCCTTAGAATTATAAGACTCACCATATACAGGAGTCTTCCAAGCCTTCAAAGTGCTGTCAACCTGTATATAAAATACAACATCGTCAACATCAGGGGTTGAATACCTTAATACTGGATGTCTTGCTGGGGAAGGGTTTTTTTCTCTTCGTGATTTAGGCATGATTAAATGAAGTGTAGAATACTAATATGCAATATGTGTTTTCAAATTGGTTACTTGTTTACACCTTTCCTTAGAGCGTCCTCAATAATTTCATCTTTCCTGTTTATAACAGTATCTTTCTGTTCAATGATCTTAATAAGAGCATCGTGGTGTAGCTTCCGTTCTTCGCGGTCTTCCTTTTCCCCCTTGCGGCGGTTCTTTTCCATCCAGACGCTAAACGCCCCAAGGGCTACCGTCATCATACCCAATGCTCCGTATTGCCCTGCTATGTGTGTGAAATCTGTAGTTCCTACTAAGTCTACGTTAGTGGCTATACTGGCAATCATTAAGGAGGTTACAGGAAATAAAGGTATGTTCATAGGAGCGGTCATTGTGT
>Ga0222715_10000860_pt1 | contig 30019 bp, 14 predicted proteins | sample C33_9DmetaG_FD_165056 | JGI IMG/M metagenome (GOLD analysis project Ga0222715, IMG submission 165056) | Estuarine water microbial communities from San Francisco Bay, California, United States - C33_9D | ecosystem: Environmental > Aquatic > Marine > Unclassified | place: USA: California...
CTCCGCTCTTGGTTTTTCGTAAATGTCTAATCCAGCATTTCTTTGAATAGGATTTTCATATACAAGATTTCTAAGTTTTGATGGATTGATAAGAGTATTGACAGATCCTAGAAACTCACATTCAAATTCTACCTTGAACTGTGCTTCTGAGGTGTTCGCAATTGTTTGCTCTTTCCATGCCTCATCTCTTCCTGGAACTTCTGACCAGTGAACATCAGTAGGCACATATTCGTTCTTATTTCTCTCCGCATCATGCCACATGCGGTAGAAGTGATTCATACCACGAGGGGTAGAAACAATAATTACCTTTGTGCTCTGTCCAGAAGAAATAGTAGGATAAACAGAGGCAAAGAAGTCATCAGCAATGTGATTCGGGATGAACGCGAACTCGTCAAGAAAGATGACATTATAGGATCCGCCTCGGACAGCAGATGACGAAGTAGAGTTAGACGAAATTTTGGAGCCATTTTCGAGTTCTAAACTACCTTTGTTCCATGATATAATACCCTGTTGCATCCACTTTGGCAAGTTTTCGTAGGCAAGTTGTAATCTTCCTAGAAGATCTCTAGCAGTAGATGCTTTGTTGGCTAGAATAGCTATATTAACATTGTCGTTGAAAACGGCATAATGTAACAAATATGAAACACAAGTAGTGGACTTACCCGTCTGACGGGGCATTTTACAGATATTAAATCTGTTCTTATGGAAGTTTTCAATCAACTTCTCTTGAAATGGATACATTTCAAAGGGAACTAGACCGTGATCAAGCGACACGATCTTGATATAATTTCTAGCAAAATAAACAGGATCTTCTTTACACTTTAAGAACTCAATAATTTGTTCTTCTGTAAATTCAATCTGTGTATTTGCTTTTTTTAAATTTGGATTACCAAGATAGACTTCACTCATAATAAATTACCTACTAATCTCTTCCCAGTCTAATGAAGCAAAAACATCAGCACCAGCAGTATCGGATGCAACTACCAGTGTTAGTTCATAAGGAGTTCCAGTCAATCCATTTCTTTCCAACTGAAACTTAAATAGTGCTTCTTTTAGAATATCAACTGATGCGGAAGATTGATTTGCTGATGTGAAGAAACCAGATGCTAATATTCTTCCACCACTTACAGATCCTCCATCAATCTTATATTCCACAGCACTATCATCACCAGCACTAGTCCAAGTTCCTCCACTAGTAGTTGCTGATGCTCTCACCTGCCAATTATATTGCGGACCATTTCCTTTTCCCATTATTGATAGTGCAGTCAGAATTACAATCGCATCTAATCTATTTGGAGAAGATTTGAGACGAATTGAAATGATAGGATAATAAGTTCCAGCAGGAGTTGGTAAATCTACTGGTGCTGTGATTGGTGTTTGAATTGCTTGTTGTAATCCACGCAATTCATAACCACCTTCTGAAATCACCGAAGAACAAACTTGTTTGAGTGTGCTGGCACTCGTTGTAATTCCAGTATTAGCAATCTCATATCTCAAAGGAAGTGATGCTGTTGTGATATAAGTTGATTGTATTAAGTTTGCATGATGGAATGAATGACAATGAATGAATTGACCATCAATTACAAAACCAACTCTAACTGTTCCGAGTCCTAACCATTCAATATCCATCCAAAAAATTTGTGCTTTTGAAATATCTAATGTGATGCCAGAAACTCCTGTTCCATCTAATTTATCAACATTCCAATCAGATTGTGCAACTGCATTTTCAGTTCCTGTAGATAAACTTCTTTGTACAAAATATGCCGTTGTATCTTTAATTTCAAAATACATTCCATTATCGACACCAAAATAACCAACTCTCTGCCTTAAGTTTGTTTTTGGTGTTGCCGGAATAAAAGTATTCAATATAAGTAGAGATTTTCCTGGTTGGTATGAGAATGTTTTGGTAGTTTCTCTAATAACTGAATCTCCACTTGTGGTTCCAATACCAATATTAATTAATCCTTGAGTGGTTACAAATCCAACTGTAGATCCAGTTCCTACAATTAAACTTTCCCAAAGATTATTGTCTCTATATCTGTGAGATGAATCAAATAGTGTAAGAGGATTTGATACTCTTGTTCTACCAAAAGCATCTGCATTTGCTGGAAGAACATCAACTGGAAATCTGTTTGTTTTAGTTACTACTTCGCCATTTTTGTTGGCGATCATATTCACTTCAAAAAGAGTTCTCTCTTGATTTAAAAAATCTTGAGTATTTTTATTAAATTGTGCCATTAATCACTCACTCCAAGACAATCTTTCTGGTTGATACCTTTGTGCGTTTTTAATTCTTGAAGTATTTACCTGAGAAGGATAAACATTATGAACAATTGCGCCAGGATATTCTCCTTGAATTTGTTCTGCTAGTTCATTTTTAGAAAGCATTTTGCCTTCTACTTCTAAACGATACATCTTTCCTTCCCAAACTACATCAGCAAAGAAAGACTCGCTTGCTTGTTCGGGTTGAGGGGAACCTACATTGAGAGTTCCATTAAAATCACCATTAATGGTGATACTTTCTGATAGGAATTGTTGAAAAGATTTCATTTTAGTTACAGTTCCAACGACGAAGTGCTTTGTTAATTCTTGAATCTGGATCTCTTGCAGTTTTTGCAGAAGTTAGTTTAGACTTCATACCTTTCATACGCCGGCAGAAATTAGCACGACGCTTTGCTCTTTTACCCTTTGGTTTTTTTTCAGTTACTGCAGTCTGAAGTTTTGAACCTGGATTCTCACGACGATAAGCGTCCACTGCTGCCTGACTCAACCCATCAGTTTTATCTTTACGATTGACCTTTTGCCAATCCTCACTGAGTTCTTCTCTCCAGTTAGAGTATCCTTCTTTCACACAGTTGGGAACCATCTTCCCACCCTTCTTTTTCATACCAACTTGCTTGTAACCATCCCAGCAAGGATCTTTATCTTCTTGCACACCTTTAATTGGTTCTGGTTTAATTATATCAATTGATTCAATTTCTAATGGTTTAAATTCATCTCTCCAATTTGAAAATTCATATGATTCACTCTTATTTCCCCAGTTATCAGCGCCAACCTTACGGCACTTGACTAATGCACCTGATGCATATGCACTTGGCCAAACTTTATAACGAGATTTTACTTTGCTGTAACAAGCATCTTTTTCTTCTACTACGGAGAACTCTGGCATTTCTTTTTCAAGTGCCTTTTTGCCGTACTTATTTCCTGCTGCTGAAATTTTCTGTCTTGTAGTTTGCGTAGCCGATGGTGGAATTGTATCACCAACTTTGTAAGGAACACTTTCATCAATCAGTTCACCTTCTGGTTGATAAGAATTTTTTTGTAGTGCTTTGTTGACAGCATCTCTTCTTTGCTTCAATTTATCTACCAGAGTTCCAGATCCTGATGCTGGTTCATCAATTACTTTGTTTACCTCTGGTTTCATTCTGCTCATAACATAAGGTAATGCTGCTGCTCCTGCTGCAAGTGCGATTTTTCCCCATAGTTCATCAAGTTGCTCACCTTCTGGTTCAAAGTGTGCTCTAAGATTTATGCCAGATGCACTTCTTAGTTCGCTTGGTGGAATATGAACTTTTCCACCAAGTTTCTGACGATCTATCATCTGTTGCAATGTTTTATATACATTATCACTTTTAACACCAATAGTTTTATTAGTCTCTTCTCTTACTATTTTTGCTTTACCCTTTCTATTTGGATTTGGATCTTCTTTGCGCTTCTTCTTTGCTCTCTTTTCTCTTTCATCCTTACTCATTGCTGCACGATCATCAGCATCTCGGCAGAATGGTTTAGTCTTTTGACCAGGTTGCTTAGCACAAGGTTTCCCATCATACTTACCACCTGCCTGAACCCATCCACCACCTTTGAACCAATCACGAAGTGAATAGTCTTTATCTTTTGCAGATTTACCGTCTCTCTTACCTTCTAATATTCCAACTTCTTCATTATTCATTTCACCACTATCTACATAATCTGCTGCGGTATCAATATAGTCTGCTGCTTTGGTGATCTTCGATTGAACCCAAGCCTCAATCTCACCTTCACCTTTTTTCATTTTTTTCTGAAGTCTTTTTGCAGCCTTCACAATAGTTGAGAGTTCGGAACGAGCCATTGAATACTCGTGATCTTTCGATTCGTTAGCGGGGTGTGGACTGTTTGCATGATAATGTGGATTTGACATTGCTACCGCTGATGGATTGGATGGTAGTGAATATCTATCCCACATTGCAGGTCCATAAGAGCATTCGTCTCTTTGCTCCACTTTCCTGCATAATTTACAGTAACGCATTTTGTCCATTTCTATTTGTTCGCTAAATGGTGACTTAGATTTAGTTTCTTCACCTCTTCTTCTTTTTTTGCGAGCAGCACAATGTGCTTTTTGGGAAAATCCTTTCGGATTTCCACAGTCTATTGATTTTTTATAATCCTTAGACCAACTCATAAAATAAAGAATCTATTCTTTATTATTTAGAAAACCTTGTTTAAGTAACTTTGAAAGGTCGGAAGTTGATCCAACAAATACCGCATTGTTAGTAACATTATTTGTTGTTTTCACCACATCCTCTTCAACATCTTTAAGTTTCTTTTGAAGATCGATTAACTTATCAGTAACGTCTCCAACACTTTTAATTAATTGACCTGCAACCTCATATGCTCTTGGAGAATCACTTTCACCAGCAAGTTCCATTATTCCATTTATTGCCTCTTGACCCTTTTCTATAAGAGAATATAGGTTAGCCCTAGTGTACTCATAATCTTTTTTAATGTCATTATTGGAAGAATCAACCTTAACAATAGGTGTTTCTTTTTCCACCTTAACAATTTCGCTTTTGATATTTAAAGCGTTGTCAATGCTGTCATAGTTATCAGTCATGATTTATCAAAGATCTATTTTACGAGTTGGGCTGAATTCCTTAGAATCTCCGAAAAATTCCCAGTTTTCATTAAATCCAAAGTCATCATCTGGTTCTGCATTATATGGATCTGGTGTTACTGTGTATCTCAGTTCTCTCTTAGCGTTCTGAACATCAGTGTTAGTGTACATATCAATTTGTACCTTACGAATGAGTCCATCAGAACTTTCTGCAATAGGACCAAACAGATAAGTTTTTGCAGTAAAACTTAAAGTATAAATTAAAGCCCTTCTTGTTGAAAAATCACCCTCATAATCATCTTGAAAAGATATATTTTCAAGAACCATTGGAACATCCCTTTTCTCACCAATAGACTCAACTAGATCTATTGTTAGATTAAATCCAGGTTGAAAATAAGGTAGAATCTGTTCAACAATTTGTAGAGCATCATCATTTAATTTGGTGAGAATATTTAATTCAAACCCAATATTATACGGAACTGGCATGAAAACTTTTTTAATGTTTCCACCATCATCACAAGTTTTAAAAGTTTGCGTTATACTTGCTTTTCTAGTGGGATCATACTGTATAGAAGTCATTTCAAATGACATTCTGGGTAATGATATTTGAGTTGCCTTGTTTAATTCTGGTTGCTGTTGAATTCTTGCAAGGAATTTTTGTCTTGGACCGTAAGCAATAGGAACTCTCATATCACTCACATTATTGCCACTTTGATCTGTATGGCGAATGTGAACTTGATTAAAAAGTGTACCAAAAGAAATGATAGTCTTTCTTATAATTTCGTGATAATAATATGTTCCTAACATTAATAAGTACCAAATGGATTTGACTCTGAGAAATCTAAGATAAGATCTGCTTCTTCTTCAATCTCGTCATTTTGACTATATTTATCATATGTATCCGTTTGATCAAAACCTTTAACCGTATACAATGCACCGGATTCAGTTCCAATAATTGTTTCTCCTGGTAAGAATGTAAGTTGAGTCGCACCTATACCAACATTGGAAATTTTTAGAATGTTTGTATCTTTATCCCAACTCTTAACTCTTGCTCTAATTTCTGATCTAGAACCTCTAATGATTTCGTTGAAAAGATAAGTTCCAAATCCAGTAAGTGTTTCAGGATTAGAAATTACAACAGTTGGATTGATTGTGTATCCTATTCCGGGATTTGCAATATATATTGCCTTTACAGAAATATCTGAACCAACAGATCCAATCGAAGAAATTCCAACGGCAGTTTCCCCAATACCACTAATAGAAAGTTCTCCTGGTGCAGAAATAGTAACAATTGGTACGGTTCCATATCCAACACCACCATCAGTCACTGTAAATCTAATTAATCCTTTATAAGTTGTTTCGATAGAACAAGTAGCAGCAGCTCCTGCACCACCACCACCAGTAATTGTTATCGTAGGTGGAACTGTATAACCCGCACCAGCATTAGTTAGATATAGTCGTTCGACAGAACGAACTCCACCTCTAACAGTTGTTATGGCAACTGCTGTGGCATTGTCACCAATTTGTCCAGTCGGTGATGGAGTTATTCTAACAACTGGATTTGATGTGTATCCATATCCATCATTATTAAGGAAAATTTGTCTTATGTAACCAGTATCAATCGCAGACGTTGCCAGTGCGGTTCTTCCAACACCAACCAAACTTAATGTAGTGATATAACCTTCTTCTTGAACCTGAGTATCTATCTCTTCAATAGAAGTATCAATAACTTCATCCTCATATTCGAAGAGTTCGCATTTCAGTTCATAAACATAATTTCTTCCTAACTGATAAAAAGGATTCTCGTGCTCTACAAATTTTACTTCAAAAAGTCTTTGTCCGAGAGGAAAATAAACCAGATCACCCTCTCGCGGTCTAGTTGATAATACAATCTCTCCTTCACCAGTTCCAGAATCTAATGCACCTAAAAATGGTGCAATAAAATCTTCAAATCTTTCTTTTGATATTGTAATCAATAATTCATCTCTCAAACTCATTCCAAATTTTGTTAAAATATCTCCTGCTCCGGAATAACCATCATATGAGTTTACATATGCTTCAATTGCAAAGTTGTCATCAAATCTTGATGATTGAACTTCTTCTATTATTGATTTTTTATTAACAAATTTTCTAGGAATATAAACAACTTCTATTCCATGCATCCTAAGATGTTCATTGATTAAATCCTGAACTAATCTTTGTTCGGATGATGTTCCTTTTAAAAAGAATGGATTGAGTGCCATTATCCAATAAAGTCGTATGGTGGAAGTTCGTAATCCATTGCCATTCTCTTAGTTATCTCATCAAGTTCTCTTTGTGCATCTTCATAAATTTCTCTACCATTAAATTCCAGACCACCTGGCAATTTAACTCCTCTAAATTTAATTAGATTTTGACCCCACTGTCTCTTAATTAATGATGTCAAGTATCTTTTTAAGAAACTATCATTATACACGTTTGTAAATGTAGACGGATCTAAAATTCTATAACAATCTAAAACAAGGTAATTTCCAGCAGTTTGTGCTCCCCAATCAATATCAAGGTGTAAACGATTTTGCCTTTTATTAAATCTAACTTGTTTATCTGTCGTTAATAGAAAATCAATATCTTCAAGATAACTCTTAACCATAGAATATTGTAAGAGTTCTACTGAGTTAAAATAATATAAGTCATTTAAGAATAGTTGATACTTAATACTAAACATTCCACCAGAAATAGAACTAGTATCAAACTTAAATACTTTTTCTACACCTATAACAGAATCTGGAACTTGAATATAATTTGAAGTCTCGTAAAAATTGAATGTTGTTGTGCCATAACCAGTTACGTTAGATGTTCCCGTTGTGGTAACAATTCCAACACCAGTTTTTCCTTTTGCAGATCCCCTATCAATATCATTCTGAGTTATTTCATACTTCAAATACATTCTCTCAACGCCATCAAAGTGGCGCTCATTGAAGTATTGAAGGGCATCATCGACAAGATCGTCTATTTGATCATCATCGACGTTAATTTCCAGCACAGGTGCTCCTAGACGCCTTAGACAGTAATCAATTAGCTCTTGTCTACTTGCTGGTTTTGCCATTCTTTTTTATCCCTCAGACTTCTTTGATTTTTTTAAATCATCATATTTGTTTTGTAGATCAAGATTTTCTGCTAATAGATTATTTTTTTCCTTAGAAAAATCATCAGTTAGTGTTTGTAATTTTGCTTCTAGCAGCACATTTTGATTTGTTAGTGCTGCTAGTTTTTGATTATATAAACGAATTAAAACATTAACGTCAACTTCACTATCTTTTGTCATTTTTTTAGAATGTTCCTCCGTCAAGAGTTGATGTCCAGTGTGGTTTATTAGTATATATTACTGTTACCACAGAAGGGATAGATCCAAGATCACTAATAAAACCATTCTGCCCTTCTCTTCTTAAATTATAAGCAGTGGTAAATGTTCCTTCAACACCAATAAGATCAACTGATGATGCAGAACTTACCGAACTCTCTACTACACCATAAGCGCCAGTAGTGTCTTGTCTGATAATATCACCAGCACTTGCTGTGATTGCAGTTCCAAGAGTTAGTGTGTTTTTTGTAATCGCAGTTAAAACTTGCTTAGAAGTTATAACCGAAGATGCTGGATTATTTGTAGATCTTTGTAGACCTGTATCATCAAAGAATACAACACCATTAGTGCTATAATCTCCAGACTGATAATAGATACCCTTAATATCTAAGAATCCTTTTGTTCCACTTACAACACCATTGCTTATAGATGCATCTGGAACATAAGTCCATTTTCTGCTATCATCAGCATGAGTTCCATTTGTTAATGTAGTAACAGTGCTATCTGCAATGGCACTATCATCAAATCCAAAGAAACCAATTTTATTGTTAGAAGTTCCAACACTCGTATTATAGTTAAATCCAACACCACGATCAGTGTTGGTATCATATGCATGGGTAACTGTTAATTGCGTCGTGGTTGCAATTCCAGAAATCGTTGCATCAGTTAAGGTAACAATTTTGTTTACTGAGTCATATGCTGTAACTGTATTAGCAGCACCAACATTCAATCCAGCATTACCGCTAATAATATCTCCGGTATTGATTCCAACAACAGAATCTAATCTAATCGTACTAACACCAGAAACAACGGTTTCCATAACCGTTCTTACGCTGGTTACATCACCAAGAACAATTATAGCATCGTTAATATCAACTGCTGATGAATTAACAGATGTTGTAGTACCATCAACTTGAAGATTTCCTTTAATTATAACAGTACCATCATTACTTAGACCATCTGGATAGGGATCTAAGTAAAGTTCATTTCCGGAAATAGTTGATATTACATTATTTTCAAGTTTAATTTGATCAAATACTCCAAAACCATCGATGCTGATGTTACCACCAACATTTAGGTTTTTCTCAATACCTACACCACCTTCAACGACCAGAGCACCAGTATTTTTATCTGTTGATTCTGTAACGTCTCCAATGTTAATTGCTACTCCATTAGCAAATGCCCAATCCGCACCTTCAATTTCAAATCTATTGTCAGTTGCTTCATCGTAGCGAAGTTTTACATCCTTATCATTTCCGAATGAAAGATAAGTGTCATCGACGATGTTTACTTCACCAGTTCCGTTAGGATCTAGAACAATATCTCCATCAGTATTTGTTGAAGATAGAGTGTTTACATCAATTCTTATGTTATCTACGTTCCACTGGTCAACTTTGAGAGATGATGCTCCACCTAAACCAGAGTTAGTTGCTGGTGCAAGAACTGCAACAACACCACTATCAGAGTTTCTTGTATTTTGTACACCATCTATTGATCCAGGTTGGTGCTCCATCATGGAGGTGTAGTAATAACCACCAACTGGATTTACGTTATTGCCATCATCACCAACAAAAATTCGGTCTTTATACTGATTTAGTCCACCGTAACTTCCAATACCTGTTACGTATGCTAATTCACCCCAATTTAGACTAGAAGGTTTATTAGTACCTGAGGACCTTTTGATCCTGATAATACTTGCCATTTAGAAATTTCCCCCGTTGATGTCTAAATTCTGTGTTGCCCCTGGTGTAAGGGTTAATGTAGCGTCCCATTTTCTAGTGGCACCATTATAAACAAGAACCATACCATCAAGTAAGTTCGTAGCATTAACATCACTAAGTTCAGACAAAGAAAGACCTTGAGCACCAGCAAGTGAAGATATAACTTTTACTGCAGGTTGTTGTCCTACTCTGACCTTAATTTCTGCCATTTATAAACAGTTCAGGATCTAAAATATATTTATACTTCATCAAATCCAAAAGATTTAACAGAGGATCCAAATGATGAAATAACCTCTTGTTGTTTAAAGTATAGTTTTATATAAGATTTTGCAATGTTTCTAAGTGTGTCAGTACAATCGATAGCATCAATTTCTGTCGCTACCTTATAATATTCAAAACTCTTGCTCAAATTTTCTAAATTAATTTTGTCTGGGTCCATTGATAATTTCCTTTAATAAAGTTTTAATCTCTTCAATATCTTTTTTTATGTCTTCAATTTCATTCTTTTCTCTTTGCTTTTGCTCTTTCAATCTTACATAATTCAAATAGGCGGATTTATCTTTATTAAGGATCGCCCCTGTATTGCGATCCCTAAAAAGATTGCTATGTCCTTCAACTGGTATCAAATCAGATTTATTATTTTCCATAATTTTATGCCAATGCAATACATCTGAAATCTTTCAGTTTTACAGGAGTAGATTCGTTTGTTGAAGACATTACAATTTTAATTGAGAATCCATTAAATTGATCCAAATTATTTGCACTAAATTGATATTCAGAGAAAGAATCCGGAGAATCGGGAACTACAAAAGCATCTGCTCTTCCACTATTTTTAGATTGATCAATTACTAAATCTCCAAAACCATCACCATCAGTGTCAATTAGGTTATCATATCCAGGAAATGGTGTGTAACTTTGAGGAATATCACTTGAATCTGCCTTGAACAATCTGTAGAATGCTCTAAAATCAGCACTTGCTTGTCTGTTAGCGGCAACTAAGAGTCTTAGACTTGTTGCTGGTTGGGCAAGAGAAATGATCTGAGTAACAAATACTCCACCATGAGGATCACCATTAATTTTGTTTGATCTTGAATCAATAACATAATCAGAAATTGGATTATTTGATCTGTTTCTACCAAGAACAAAAGTTGAGTTCTGTATATCCATCACGGGGGATAGATTTTGATCTTCCGTCACAAAATCAACTTTTAAAGTCAGAGACTTATTCAAAGGCATTGTTGTTAGTCTTGAAGTCTCATTAATTCTGGAAGCAACCATTCTTGGTGTTGGGAATTGTGTAACCGTATTCAACTGAATTGGTTCATATCCTAAATCTAAGAATGAAGTTTCAGATCCACCAGCACTAGTTCCAGATATTGTTCTAATTTGTGCGGATGCTGCTGTTCCTCTTCCTGGTGTAATAATGTTGAACATTGGTTCAATAGTGCTAAATTGGTGGTTTTGTGATATACCAACAATATTAGATCCAAATCCTTTTTGGGATTCGAAATTCAACATACCAAAACCAGAACTTCTATTTGTTGGGGAAGATCTGTCAAATTCTAGGAAATAATTATCAAGATTAGAACTATCGGAAGTATAGTATGTTGCTGGAATGTTGTGAGTGGCATTGATTCTCATTAGAGAAACGCCATTTACCTCATATGGTTGTATAAAATCACCAATTCCGTGTGAAGTTTTGACACTATTGTTCAATGCTCTGGAATTAATAGTCAAAGTTCCAGCATTACCAGAAACCTGAGTTATATTGCTATAAGACACAACTTCATTGCGTATCAATGCATAACCACGACTTGTAGTTATACCTTCAAATCTAGAAAATACAGTCGTATCCGCAACTGATACAACAGTATCATTTTCACCAAAGTTGGCAGTTAGAGAAACTTTTTCTCTATCTGGTAAAACATTTGTAATGCTAATTACATTGTTTCCGCCATGATGAGCGTGATTATACTGTTTGATTCTAAATACATTTCCAGAATATAGATCACTAATCAATGAAGATGTACCATTTACAGTAACACCACTAGATGTTCTAGATGATTCTAGAAGAGGATTTCCATAGTAAACAACGGAGGCAGTATTGGTAAAGTTTTCCCCTTGAACATTAGTAAGATAAATTGTATCTTTTGTACCAATAGATTGAACAGAAACCTGTGCTCCTGATCCACTACCCATTGTACTTGTAGTAATTCCAAGAACTTCACCATTTACATATCCATTTCCATTTGAAGTTAATGTTACGCCAGTTACCTTACCGCTAGAAACTGTGATATTCGCAATAGCACCTGTTCCTTTACCACTGATAGAATAAAGAGGAACGCTATTGGTAGATGCTGAGTATCCAGATCCTGCTGTTAGAATGCTAACAGTAGAAAGTGGTCCTCCAAGATTTTCGACGATACCGGTAATGCTAGGACTTGATCCTTCACCAATTTTAATTCCAGGTACAACCGCAGCATTAAGAGTTCCTGAAATAGGAAGTTTTAATTTTCTTGGTAAACCTTCTATTGGATTGTTTGGAAGTTTCGCAACGTTAGCACCGTTAGGTGTAATATCTGTATTATAGAATGTTACAGTACCAGAAGGAACAAACTGAGCCTTATACAGTTTGAATGTTAGATCTTGATACTGGCTTGCTGTCCAAATAGTTCCGTTTTGAGACTTAAAGAGAGAACCGCCAATATACTGTTTAGTGACCACAACATTTTGAACATCGGGAAGAGTCTGTGTTTTAACAGTCTTCTGACCCATAGTAGCAGTCCACATCTCATAGGCATCAGAAGCAGGTGAAAGAATGACGATTGCATACTCTCTATTTGCTTCTAAGAATACAGGAGATGGGAAGCGTATTCTTGTTGGAATTGGTTCAAATGGATTTGCCTCATTAATATTAATTTGATCTGGATTTAATGCAATTTGTGTATAATCCTGGACCAAGAATGAAGTTGGAGTTCCAAGTTCGACCGTTCTAAGTTCAATATAGATCTTTGCTTGGGGATCTTTTGATGCGAAATAAAGATCAAATGAGGTTAAGAATGCTCCTTTACCATCAACTGTAAACGATTGTGCTAATGGGTCTCTGTGTGGTGCCTTTACTTGAACAGAAACTTCTGATGGTTTGGCGGCGGGTTTGGGTGGATTTCTTACAGCAACTCTGCTTGTTTCTTGCGTAAGAATAGTTCCAGATCCACTATATGTGCCAAGAGCTTCACTTGCAAATACTGTCGATCCAGGAAGTGGAGTAACTCCAGGAGGAACAGCGGTGACTTTAACAGTCTTTGTCCCACTAGTAACCTTTACAGGTGGTGGTGGACTCGAATTAGGATCTCTGAAGAAGAAGTTTGCAACAATGTCTCCCCAGTTATCGGATACTAATTCTGCCCGTGTTACGCTTGCAACAGCACCACTAGTTTCACCAACAATAATCGCATCTTTTGTAACGTATCCATAATATTTTTCTTCTGTTGCCAGAGCTCTTACACCAAAGTTAATTAATTTGGAAGTTGCCGAATAAGAAGTTCCTGGCGCAGGTCTTGTTCTATCATAAGGATCAACACTATATTCTTCAACAAGAACGGCAGGAGATCCTAGTCCAGCACCAATGTCTGGTCTAGAAGTATCACCAAACTTATGATTTGGTCTTTGTACTCTTATATAACCAATTTGTTGTCCACCATGATATATTCTTGCATCTTCAAAAACTTGGAAAGATCCAGATTGCATTTGAATTTCGCAAAGTTTTGGAACAATATCAACTTGCTGGCTATCAAGATAATGGTAATGCTTTGTGAAAGGTCTTAATCCATTAGCATTAAAATATACGTTTCTTGAACGCATGAATGGATCAACGTTGCCACTTATTTTTACATCTTCAACATAGTTGAATTCACGAGATGGTCCAGTTAATTTGGGTGTATAGTTAGTTGTTGTAGTTGTTGTAGTTGTAGTCAGAGTTCTTACACCCTTCTCACTTCTTCCACCACCCTTCTTATAGGTTTCTTGCTCAGTGGTTTGGTTTACATCAACATTAACATTTGCTTCTTGTACCCACTCTGCACCAGTAGATTCTGTTCTATTGTCATCAATATAGATTGTTCTAACCCAGTTATCCGATGCTGGATCAAGTTGAACTCCACCGACAAAAACAATAACATTAAATGGGTTAACATTTTCAACATTAGTTGCGTGTGGCTGCTCTATCCAATCAACTTCATCGTATTTTAGTGTTAAGATGTCACCGGTTTTTTGAATATTAGAATCTAATAGTTTTAGGTTCTGAGTACTATCGGTTTGAGTTCTATCAATTGCAGGATCCAATGCTAATTCTGCCTGCATAGACCAGAAATCTACAGGAGTAATTGCAGTTGGGTCTGACTTGCTAATATCAATAGAAGTATATCTTTTATCTGCAAGAGATTTATCTTTAAAACTGCTGACAATAAAACCAGACTTAAATCTATTTAAACCATTAGCATCAGTAACTTCAAGAGTTTGAGCTTTTAGTTCAAGCATACTCAAACTGGTAACATCTTCTAAGTTTTCAATTCTCTGTTCCAGTTTGGCAATATCACGCATCGTGAATCTTCTGTTATCTCTCAATAAAATCTTTGGATCTTTTTGAGGATTAAACAGATATGCTGGATACTGAATTTGGGCAAGTTCCATAGCATCATCTGCCAAAACAGGTGCTTTTGGATTATCGGTTGCCTCACCCTTAACAATTTCAATTTCACCAAAACGATTGACAGTTATTAAATCAATTCTTGGTAAGTAGTAACTATATCCAATGAATGATGTTTCATCGGGAGAAACTACATATCTAAAAGTGCTTTCGTATGATCTGGAACTAAATGCAAATGGTGATGAAGTTGCAGTGTCTGGATTAAATTCTTCTACTCTTGGTCTGAAATCTAAAATATCAGATACTCGAGTACCATTTGGAACAGATGGAATATCGCTAGCATATCTTTCTTCAGTATAAGAATTTACTGTAAAGATATCTCCGGTATTTCCAGATGAAACTTTATAATAATCCAGCACTACTAAAAGTTGACGAGATGGTACAGAACTTTCAGATTTTCTTCTTATTCTAGAATAGTCGCAATATTGATTCTTATGTCCTTTATCTAAGACATAGTTTTTAGTCTTATCAATATAACTTCCAAAGGTTATTTCTTGAATAACTGCATTTATTGAAGACTCTTTGAATGAAACATTTTCTCCGACTTCAAAATTATTCTCATTCAAATAAACAAATTCTATTGTTGAAGATCCTCTGTTGACAACTTGTGCAACTGCTCTACTATTGGTTCCTACTATTTTTTCACCAACAATAGCATTGGTATCTAATGCTAGTCCAGTAGCAAATGTCAGTTTATCTAAAACTGGTGCGGAAGTATTTGTAGACTCGTAAACTGCAATTACGTTTACAACGTCTGGGACATTTAGAGATATGTTATCATCTTCTACACGCAATCCATAATATTTACTTGTAGTAAGACCGCTGGAAGTTGCACCAGTCTGAGTGGAAATTCCACTTGTTCTTGTGACAGATACTTGTCTGCTTCTGATAAGATCTTTTGATTTATTAGTAACATTTCTCTTCTTCAATGTTACGTTTACGGTAACATTTGACTCACCATTTTTTAGTTTGGTGAAAGTAACTGAAGATCCATCAGCACCAAGTGTGAATTTACTAGATGTTAGTTGATCTGTGGATCCATCTGCATAGTGTACAGAATATCTTTCAGCATCAAATGCTTCAAAGAAAACACTAGTAATGCCAGAGCTGGTATCTAATGCATCAGAAGTTGTTATTGTCAGAGATCCTGCTCCACTAATAGTTCTTCCAGTAATCTGTTTTGAAATAGTAAGTTCAGAAGAAGAAAGATCGACAGATGCAATATTAATCTTTGGTAGGTTGGAATACAAACCAGAAGAAACTATATTAGAAATTTTCGGTTCCATTAAGGAAAACACTGAATCTGTTGTAGCAGCAGGAAGTCCATTATCACAAACGGACGTAATTGCAACACCAACAGCAGCAAGAGTTAGAGATGTTCCATCAGCGGAAATTGAAGATATTCTATTAAAAGTTGGATCAGTATTTCCACTTTCCTGATATTTTACAATTGATTCTGTTTTAATTCCCGTTGTTCCTGAGAAAAATCTTCCAGGAGCCTTTGCTGTTCCACCAGTAGTAATGTTTAGTTTATCAGTGATTGAAAAATTAGGTGGAGTTCTTTCATATAAAACAGAGTCTGCAAAGAAATCGCTTTGCAGAGAAGAATTTAGTGTTGAGGAATCTTGATATACTGATTTAATGTCTTCGGTTGTATATGCAACTAAGTTAGTAACACCAACTCTGAGTTGTGGATCTTCATTGATAATAACTTGCTCGCCAACTAAGAAAGTTCCGGAAGTTTGTGATAAACTAAATGCAGAAGCATTTGGTCTTGCTGCAACATAACCAGTAGCACCGCTAGAAAGACCCCTTACAAAAGAAGTTAATGGTACTTCTGACGCAGTATATTCTTTTCCAAGATATAGAGTTGTATAAGTCTGAATATCAAATAAGTATAAATCCCATTCTGTGCTATCATAAGTATATGGAGCATCCGAAACACCATACCAATATACTCTTGCTTCTCCAATCTTAGTTCCACCACCACCTATTGTACCTGCTGCCCCACCAGTTTCATTTCTTCTTCTATTATAAAGTTCTATAATATTTGCTTGTGTGGTTTGTGCTCCACTTACAGATGCACCAATGTTTATATAAGGAACACCATGAACATTATTTACTTTGAGGAGACTTCCCATTCCAAAAGGAACCAGAGATCCATCGACTCTCTTAGTTGTTCTTGGTTTTTCTACGTCAACAATTGTTGAACCAACTAGATCAACATCAAATCCTTTAACGTATGCCGTTCCAGAAGAAACTTTAACACACATTAAATCATTATTTGGAAGATTACCCTGCTCAGTTCTTTGACCTTCTATGTACAATCCACCATTTCCAGTTTCATTGTTTAATGAATTTGCTACTGAAATTGTGAATGGATTTACTGCATAGTTTCCTGACTCATCAAAAGTTCTTTTTGCAAAGTAATCTTTAATTACGCTATAATCTGATTTATTTTGTAATTTCTTAATCTGCCCCTGATCAACTTTAACTAATTCTACAAAATTAGTATCATCAAAATCTAGTAATTGCTTCTTAGCTAACTTTACACTTATTTTTAATCTATCTGCACCTGGTGCAGCATAGTTTGTAAATCCTTTTGCATTATCATTTAAACTATCATCATCATCGGAGGTAATGATTTCCTCAAGAATATCAAAACCAACTCTATAAGAAGGTTCATTATTATATGGGTCTAGAACAATCTGGGTGTTTGGTACATCTACAAAAACACCTCTGATAAAATAAACACCTTTAGATACACCAACAGCATATCCTGTTGATGCAGTATTTACTGAAACTAGTGTAATGACACTATCCCCACTATTTAAAGTGGTATTTCCATAAGTAACATTTTCTTCAAGAATTAAAACTTCACCATCAGAAAACTGAACGGTTTCCCCATCCGTTCCACCATCAAGATATTTTACAAATAAGGTAATTTCTTCTATTCCTTCTTCTGGTGGTAAAATATAACCTTTAATTGTTCCAACTATTCCAGAAGACTGACCCCTTACTCTTGTCCCTCTACCATTATTTGCATTGGATAAAGAATCGAGATAGACTGTAACGTCTATGCCAAGATGATCAGGATTAACTTTAACTGTTGTAAAAGCATTATCACAAGTAATTCCACCAGGAATTACCATAGAACCTTCTTTAAAAAGATGACTTCCAAAAGATTCTATTTGATTTTGTAAAATTGACTGAAGACCTGTTAATTCTCTTGCCTGGATTGGGTGTCCAGGCTTAAACAAAACTCGATAGTAATTATCTCCCTTATCAAAATCGTCATAATAAGGGCTTACATTTAGGTTAGTCTTCTGTGGCATTGTTTAAAATTCCAGTACGATTTTGATGTCTTCTTTTTGTCTTGAATTCCTACTAATAGTAGGACGATTGTCGAGATAGATTACATCTCCTGATCCTTTATTTATTTCAGGAAATGCCATTCCAGATGTGAAGTTAACACCTAGATTAATTAATTTAGAACCTGTTGGATTTGTAGAGATACCAGAAAAACCGGTATCAATAGAAGCAGAAAATCCTGTTGATTTTCCACTAATTTGGTTAGCAGAAGATTCAAAAGAAAATGGTTTTCCATTAGTGGAAATACCAACATAATCCTGTTGATCATATGTTGTTTGGTTAAAATATAATGATCGATCTCTAAAATATTTCAGAACCTTAGTCTCACTGTCCCAAGAAGCAACGTATCCGTATGCTCTACCAACTCCATTAGATACTACTTGTTCAATTTTTTCCCCAACAGTAGGAGTTCCTGTGATTGAAGAGAATTTAAGAGAATATAATCCAGTGAAAGTATCTTGAGTATAAACTTGTGTTGATCCGATTGAAGTAGGATTTTTTATAATTGCTACTTGTGCAAAACTAGTATCAACTGGAAAATCCTTTGTAGAGTCATCAAATCTAGAATATACTAGTACTTTATCAGTACCAAGTTCGGTATATAAATCATATCCATGTCCCCTTGATGGTGGGATAATGGGGACTAACTTAGCACTGTTTCCAATTGTATTTGTATTAATAGATCCCAAATCTACTAATGCATAACTATAATTTTTTCCACCAGAAGTAACTACCGTGTTAGTTATTGCACCCCCTTCAACATCAACTCTTACTCTTCCCCCTGTTCCATCACCTATAATGGATAGTTCTTGTCCCAGTCCATTTGAATAATTTGCTCCCGATTCTTCAATATATACAGTTTTAATTTGATTATTATTTACTGTTGAATCGCCAGATTCTCTTATTGCTTGAATTTGCGAATTTGTAGATGTTAACCATTCGTTGGGGACAGTAATATATTCCGTAGAATCAAATTTTACAATATCGCTTGGGGAAACTGTAAACAGATATTTCCAAATATATCCATCACCACTATCTCCCGCTCTCGATGGTTCTAAATCAGTAAAAGTTGGTTCATCCTGTGATACATTTCCTTTTGGACTATCACCACTTGAACCGTTTTCGATACAAATATATACTCGATATTCGGAATTAATTACATAATAATTTGCACCATATAATCTTGATGAATTTGTTAAAGGGCTAGGATTGAGAATACTATAATCGTCCCTATACATTTCATATCTATTTCCAGCAACCCAATCAATTCTTCTGATTATTCTTCTGATATTTGCTGATGTAATCTTCTTTCCGTATAAAATAGTGTCAGTATAATGCTTATTATATGAGAAATTGTCAATAGGCGCTGGTGGATTAGTATTCCAAGTAGTAGATCTGCCAAAACCAACGGCAGAAGGATTTGTTAATCCTACAACAATATAATAAGAGTTATCTGTGGACCCAACAGAGTCCACAAAATTACTAGCATTCAAAATTCTAAATTGATCAGTAACAATTGCTGACATCGTTAAACTTTTTTATGTATTTATATCCCATCAAGGTAGATTAGAAAGTTTTCTAATCGCACCACTATTTCTTAATCCAAATGTTCTTCTTTGAATCGTTGGGAATGTGGATAAACCGGAGTCAATTGTCAGACCAGTAACTCCTATCGAAACAGGGTTCAAACGAGTTTGGAAGTCATATATTCTACCCCAAGAAATATTTCCTAGTGGTAAAGTAGTAGATCCAGTAGTTGCAATTCCAACAATGTTACTATTAGTGTGAATATTACAAATTATCTCCGCATTCGGTCCAAAATTAACCTTAGAGTTGACAATATAAACATTATCTAAGAAATTGGTTCCTATACCAACAACAGATGAATCTTCGCTGTTAACAGAAGTTACACCAGTTCCAACTGTTGTATTATAAACTAACAAAGGATAACCTGCTTGTAGATCATTAGCATCAGATGCATTTGCTCTAAAATTAATTTTCAGTGCAAGTGGATGACCACCAGTACCAGTTGTTGTGGTAATTCCCGTAATAATTCCACTAAATCCTTGAACATTTTGAATACTCTTAACAAGTTCAGTTGTTGATTTTGGTACTTCAGTTATTACCTGAGGTGGGTTTGTTTCGCTATATCCTAATCCAGGATTTACAATCGTTACAGAAGCAACACTTCCACCAGAAATGTTTGCTATTGCAGTTGCTGTTGATCCAATACCAACTCCAATTGGTGATGGTGCTGAAAGTTTAACAAGAACAGTGGAAGTTGAATAACCAAGACCTGGATTTGTGATTGTAATATTGGAAATAGTTCCTGCGGCAGAAACTGTTGCCGTAAATGCTGCTGATACTGGATCGGATCCTTCAACTATTAGACCATCGACAGTAGTAATTGTAATTCCATAATTATTTTCTTCAAAATTGAAGAATTGAGCATCATCTACAAATATGCTAGAAGAACCCTCAGTTACATCACCAATGATTTTTGCAGTCGGATAAATGAGTGGTTCAATAGAGTCTCTTGATTTGAAAATAATATCACCCTTAATGTACTTGTCTTCTTTCTGCTTAATCCACTCTATTGGTTTATAATCAATTTCATTGATACCATAATCAACATAATTATCAGTCTCCACTAAATCAGAACCAACAATATCTACAATAGTTCTATCTCTTGCTTGATCTATGGTTGAAGGATATCTTGGATTTTTTCTAACAAAAACATCGTCACCTATCTTAATAGTTTCATTAATATCAACTAATGTAATATCAACCCCATTTTGTCCAACATAGAAGAATATATCTACCTTATCACTAGTTTTAGGAGGTTCATTGAAGATGAATGAGGTTCCACCAGAGAAACTATATGAATATCCTGGTTGCTGTAGAACACCATTTACAAATATGATTAATACTGCATCGAGATCGATAGAACCAGATAGAGGATTATTAGGATCTATTTCAAAACTCAACAACTGACCATTATAATATAATGGGAATCTAGTTCTACTTCCATTTTGTAAAGTTGATATACTATCAATATAATTCATTTCACCAAATGACCAAGATGAGAAATAATCTTGGAATGTTTCCACAACTTCTAATTTAAATTCTGAAAGTGGTTCAGAGAAATCTTTTGCAGTAACTAATCCAACTGGTTTAAATACATCACCAACTTGGAAAGCATAACCAGGTCTCGATATTTGGAAAGAATCAACAAGGAATAAAGTAGAACCAATTCCAACAGACGATGGTGATGGTCCAATACTTATATTCATAAGGAGATTTGATCCTGTATCAGTTGTTGTACCAACACCAACTCTGTAAACACCAATAACTTCGAGATTTTCATAAATTGGTTCTGGTATCTCAATGTATGGTTCTACATATCCGGATCCACCATCGTTAATAGTAAACGAAAGAGTTCCACCAGCCCCAACAACAGCGGTTATATTTGCTTCTGTTCCGGTATGATTTGGATCAGTAACACCAATAGAAACTGGATCTCTATATCCAGAACCATCATTCAAATCGTACCAGGGAAATACCGTACCAAATCCAATATATGTGTGTGGTAGAGTGCTTGTACCGACATTTGCAAGGAAAGTTCTTGCCGAAACAATACCAGAAATATCATACGAGTAATCTAAACCGCGTGATGGGAAATAAGATACAATTCCTGCACCAGATGGGCAAGTGAATCCTAATCCTACAAGTTTAATTCTGTCACCACCAACAAAGTTATGATTGGTTGGTGTTGTTATTTCAACTACGCCAGTTTGATTATTGTAAGATGCTGTACTAATTGATTGACCAGGACCAGTATGGGATATGCCAGTGATACTTACGATAGAACCAGATCCATCAAGAACGGCTCTAACTTTTGCGCCAACTAAAGGTGCATATCCAAGACCAGGTGTAGAACCAAGTGATACAATTAGACCACCTCTTGGAAGTTGATTCTGGTTGATATCAAAATCAGACTTAATATAAGTACCGTCTGTTGAAGTAATACCAGTAAATACTACACTTGAAATTCCAGCAACAGTGTCATTTTCGAACTCATAATTATTTCCTGCATTATTAATTGTTGTTGGAGTCTGGAAAACGCCATTAATAAACAGTATTCCATTTCCAATGTCAACACCAGTTGTATTGATCCCCTGAACCGTCATCGTATAGGTCTTTCCAATACCAGTAAACTGATCTGAAATATCATCAAAGAGCATGTTTGTGTCATAATTTGATCTCAGGAAAGTTCTTCCAGAATACTGAGCTCTTACGTATGGGAGATTGCTTTCATCTCTTCTTGCTCGTGTGTTTCCTTTTGGTGGATCAACAAACCAAATTTCCGATCCAACAATATTGAATGATCCTCTATAAACCTGAACGTTGGCACCATCACTGTGTGATACTGCTGTGCTTCCAACAGAAGCTCTTACAACTGAAAGTGTATAGAAAGTATTGACAAAATCGGGATTTGGATCTGATGAATTAATAATTCCATTAATTGGTCCAAGAATAGAACCGCCAACGTTGGTGCTAATACCAACTTCAACTACCTTCATGTATTCATCATCAATCTTGATAAGATCTCTTGGTTGAACAGAACTAATACCACTTACATTGAAAGTTGAAATGCCGACAGAAATAGAACCACTATTATATGCCAGAGTATGTGATATTGGTGTAAAGGTAATAGGTTGCTGGACAATACCATCAAGAGAAACAACACTCTTAGTGAGTTTCTTAGTCATTTCAAGTTCATGTACATTACCAACTCCAGCATCAGTAAATGTCACATAAATTCCAGCATTTGCATATTGTTTTTGTGTTGATAGTCTGAAAGTATCTGGGGTAATAGCAATTGGATAAACTCTCTCAGGTAGTCTGTCAGTAACAACACCAAGATAATTTGCAGTTGCTCCGATTCCCATCGCACTTTGTCCAACACCAACAAAAGTAGACTTTGGAGTGTAAATTAACTCCTCACCAGTGTTAAACATATGGTCTACAATTGTAAATATACCCGTTCCAAAATCAACAGTAGTAGCGTCAGATGGTGTGAATACTTTCTTATAAATTGGTCTTCCTTGATATTTTAAGTTAAAGTTAACTTTATTTGCTCTCGTTCCATTGATACTGTCATAAGATGACAAGAACAGTTCTTGTGTACTGTTTCCATAAGACAATAGTCTAGGTACATTATCAAAATCACTATAAGTGTAGAATACCTCATTAAAGGATTGAACTGTTGTATTTGTATCTGAAAAATCTGGGTAGAAATTCAAATAGAATTGATCGCCATTGACTTCGGAACCAAAAGTGCCTAGTCCCGTCACATTATTTACAGCAGAGAATGATCCAGGTACGACAACAAAGTCTATACTTCCACGAATAATTGAAACTTGATGTATTGCAGAACTACTTCCACAAGACACTCTTACAATAGATGAGGATGATGTAATTGTATTTGAATCAAATGTTCCAACTCTAATTGCCGTTGTTCCAACACCAACTGTTGATTCTAACCTAGCACTTCTCTCTGATCCTTCTGGTTGACCATTAACTAAGAATCTGTATGTGCTAATTCCAGAAGATGTTGATGAGAATTTAATAATATTTGATCTAACATCAATAAGATTGTTTTCTTCATTTTTAACTCTAAATGATACTATTCCTGCGGTGGAATCATAAATTGCTGTTACAATTCCAATAGAGGATGCACTGTATCCCTGAGGAGTTGTATCAAAATAATATTCGCTGAGATAAGTGTGGGACCCATCAAATCCTAACGCAACATCAACATAATTTACTTCTCTTGTTAAAGAATTTGCAATTTCAATATTGGCAAATAATCCATTGAAATCAGTGTCAGAGAATTCTGCAATTGTTCCAATGCTGCTAGCAGTTCCAACACTGGAAATACCAATAACAGTACTTCCAACTAGATCGACAGACCCAATAGTTTCCGTTCCAATTCCAGATGAAGTTTGGAATGTTTTCTTTAAGACTTTGATATCATGGTCCCTATCAAATCTATTAGTTGGGGTAAATATTAGAGTTTTTCTTCCCGAGTTGTCTACATTAGCACTAAATTCACCAAGAAGTTCATCTGTATATACAGTATATTTTTCAAACAGAGAGGAATCCAACGTTGTTGTTTCTAAAACTAATTCTGTTAACTGTGAATCAAATGTATCTGGATCAACAACTTGAATCAAGTATCTTACGTGAGTATCAGAAATACTAATTTCCTCAATCTCAACAAAAGGATCTTCAAAACCCCTACTTGAGAATCTATTACTAATATCATCATGAATAATAACTCTATTAGTTCTACATTCAGTATAATCAGTTAGTTTTCTATTTTGAATCTTCAAATATTTTGATTGGTCAGGATTTGTTCTGATATCATAATCAACAACGTTATCAAAATTGTTAATAACATCAACTCTTCTTTCTTCAACTACATCTAAGACAATAACGCTCGTTGTCGTTCCAGATAATCCAACAGAACCATTCGTGCTGGACATTATACCAACATCTGCAAAATTTTTCATTCCAGATGGGTGTAAAATACTATTAACTGGTCCCGAAAATTCGCCCCAAGTTATTGGACTCTTGATTGAATAAGATAGATTTTGATAATAATCATTATCTGGAAGTACCTGATAATCTTCATTAGTTTTTCCAATATCATTTCTCCACCCAATATTCTGTCTTGAAGAATATTTAATTTTAAATCTAGATCTATTAGTGCCAATGGATAGTACATCCGCTATTACACCACTAACCTTGCCTTTGATTTTATCACCCTCTTTCAGTGCATATTTTCCATTTACTTTAATAAACTCATCCCTTACAGAATAAACATAAACATCCTGCTCAGCAAATCCACTTCCACTATCAACAAAAAGTTGTTCATTTAAGGAAAACTCACCTCTCTTCTTAATAACATCAATTACTGGGTAGTAATTTTTATTAATAATGGTGGCATATCCAGACTGATAGGTTTTAGCAATACCTGGATTTGTTGATAGACCAACACCAAGTTCATCAACAACAGAGAATGTCAATATTGCTGGGTTTGAATTGACATATGAATCTACCCTGAAGAAGCGATAGTCATAATTTTCTGAATTATATCCAGTTCCACTTCCTATTAATTCTACTCCCTCAACAAAAACCTCATCACCTGCTTGGAACAGAGGAGAAGTAAATCCTAAAATAGGAGTAGATAAAGTACAAGTTGCAACACCAGAGTTACTTGTAATTATTGAACTGATTCCAACACCATTGGAATTATTAATTGAAATTATCTTGTGCGGATCTGATTTTAATCCGTATATTGGGGCAATTTGAATGACATTAGATATTGCTCCACTTGGACATTCTGCAATGAGTGAAAATCTATCAACTACTTCATTTGTAGATTCATTCCATAGAAGAAGATCAGGAGTGTTTAAGTATCTACTTCCACCATAAACAATGTTTATTTCATCGATTGTATCTAAATTATCTAGATTTACAATTGGCGAAATAAACGCTTCGGGATTTAAAGTATTGTCAGATGGATATTCAAATCCAACATCCTTAAATCTAATATTTTTAATTCTTCCAATAGATGTTGATACTGCAACCAAGTTTGCATCACTTCCATCAATGCTAGTTATATCAGTGAATTTTGGAAGTTTTTTGAAGTTAAATCCTTTTGAGAGGATCTTAACTTTTCCAACAGATCCATTAATTGCATTTGATGATTTGGTGGAGTATTCTAATGTTTTAGTTTGATCCTCATTATACAATAAAACACTAGGAACTCTTACGGGAGAAATTTTAAAACTACTTGTTGATATTCCAAAAACACTATAAGTTCCACTTAATTCACTATTAATATAATTAATCTCAGAATAATCCTTAACTTCTTTATCGGCAGTGCTTATGTATCCTCCTTTTTCTAAGGAATAGAAAAGTTTAGTAGGAACACTATCACTATACTTGAGTGAAAGAGATGCCGTACCAAATCCTACGGTCCCAATTCCAGTAACATTAAATTCTTGACTATCTGATGTGGATATAAACTCAGATTCAAAGTTTTTATCATTGAAAATTTTAAACTTGAAACCAACCAAAGAACTATCAGAAAGATTGAACTTTAATGTGGAGTTCTTAACAACATTAATTTTTGGATTGATAAGAGAGAAGTTATGAATGGAAGCACCAGTTCCAACAATGTTTACTACACGTTCAGATCCAGGAACGGTGTCATATAGCGTCTCAGCAAGTCTAAATTTGCTGATGCTATCTTTAATCACATAATATGATCCAGTAGTTAATCCAGAAGCAACTTCTATACTATCATAGAATATTTTATCTCCTGTACTATAACCATGATCTGGAATAGTAATAGTATTATCTCCAAGATTAATCTGAGAAGAATTAATACCAACAGTGTTGATCAGTATTTTGTTATATTCTGAATTAAATTTAATGCTTAAAGGTGAGGTCGTTCCAAGACCAACTACTGTATTTGGTACGACAGTTAGTTTAATAGTATCGCCTTGAAGTAATCCGTGAGATTGTGCAACACTAACTGTTGAAACTACTCTATCAATTTGTCCTGTTATCTTAGTATTATTTGAAGATAGTAAGTATTCTGAATTATTAGAACCATCACTGTAGAAGAATAATCCCTCACTGCTGGTAGTAAGTCCTACTTGAGTAACTAAACCAACATAATCTTTTCCTTTATTAATTACATATACTGTTGAAGTTAACGAGGTTGTATCTGGAATAAAGAACGTATTTAAATTAGAATCATTATCAGCAACAATTAATGAATCAACGCCAGCAAGATCTGTTTTTGTGAACGTAAGTTGCTGTCCAGTTTTGAATGGATGATTTGGTAAATATATGCTTCTGTATGGAATAGAAACCGTTTCAGATATTCCACCAATAGTAAACGTCTTGGATACTGCACCACCAGAAGTCGTTCCAATTCCAACAGAATCTTTCGCATTGAAATATACTAAGTCATCTCTCTTAGAATCGAACAATGTAGTTTTAGCTGGTATTCTAACTCTATCACTTAGTATATTCAGAGAGCTGCTATAAGTGTGTGCAACACCAGTGCTTCCATATCTCTTTACTCTCAGTATACCATTATTATAGTTGTTTAATATTTTTACAGTTTCTTGACCAAGAGAAGATTTGATAAAAATACTATTTCCAATCGAAACATTATTGGGTCTTGAAGAGACAAATATGTCCTCAATGAGTCCACCTGGAGAAGTGTAGCTACTCATTGTTTTGGCAAGTCCAACAACTTCTGTTGCAAATCCAATTGTTTTTGGTCCAGAAATATTTGCAATAGAGGTTGAAATTGTACCAACTAAAACGGTATCCCTATTTCTTAAATCAAAACCAGCATTATAATATGCAGAGATATTATTATCATCATCCCAAACAAAAATACATGGTGAATAACTTTCAAATGTTGTCTCTACTTTAGTGACATTTTTTCCTACGATCTCCGAAACTTCTGCTCTAAGACCAGAACCACCTGTTCCTTCTTGATCAAAATTGACTCTATCACCAATTCTATATCCACTACCACCATCAATAACTTCAACATCAGTAACAGAACCCTTATTGACGGATTCTACAACTACTATTTGATTAGAAGTCTCATAAGGTTCTACCAAAAAGTCATAATCAGCATACTGATCGTTAACTTTATATGGATAAGTGTTTCTAATAACATTAGATCCATTAAAATCAAAAGTCTGATCTAAGTATGAGTTTTCTAATATAAAATCAGACTTAAATGTATTACCTATAAAATATGGGTATACTGGTTCTAACTTATTTGATGTAATACTTGTGGTTACACCTGCAAAATATGCATAGACTCCGTTTGGAAATTCTGGTGTTTTGCAGAATCTTCCGTTGTGAGAATCTAAGTCTCCACTACCATCATATACAAAGTCTTCGATAAAGAAACCAGAAGCAAAAGATGAGGGTCTATCGGTAATGTTTGAAGGGTTGAGAGTATATCCTGGATTGAGAATCTTGGTTCCAGACTGAATATTGTTTGGATCCGTATATCCATATGGTCCATAAATTGGATTACCATCATAAGACCATCCAATGATTGGAGAGTGAAGACTCAGACTATCAGAATACTTTGCTGCTAAATCCTCAGAATATCCGTATATTCCATAGACAAGAGAATTTTTCTCATCATTCCTATTAAGACTGGAAAATATTTTTGGTGTTCTAAGTTTTGAATATGTGGCATATCTTTCTGCATCATTAACTGTTAGATCTCTAACTCTAACATTAAATAGAGCACCAGAACCACGAGGAGTTACTTTTATATAAGTGGTTGTTTTACTATATCCAATACCAGAATTTATTACTATTGCGTCAGTAATTCTTCCATCAGTAATAACTGGTTTAATAATAGCACCACTTCCATCACCTATTACTGAAATTTCTGGAAGGGAATAATATTCGGAACCACCACCTAATATTTGTACTTCTATTACTCTACCATTAGATATAATTGGATTCAGTTGTGCATCCTTACCATTTTTGATATTAATTAATGGTTTTTTGTGGAGATTTAAAGTATTTGATCCATATCCACTGCCTTTTTCATATAAGTAAGAATCAATGATATTGCCAGTAACAACAGGAGTAAAGGTGAAATTACCAGTTGTCGTTGAACCATAAGATACATTGATATTAACTTGAATTGGTGGATATTGGAAAACGTGATATCCACTACCAGTTGATTGAATATCTACATACTTGTTTCTAATAAGATTATCAGTAACGGTTGCCGCAATTCCAACATCTACAAGTCTGAATGAATCTAAATCTACTTTTTGTACCGAATAACTTTTTTCTGTTGTTAATCCAACAATTTCTGTTCCGGTGGTTGAATATACCACAACATCACCAGAAGAAAATCCATGATTTTTATATGAAATTGTATTGTATTGAGTTGAAATTCCAGAAGAAGAAACTCTTAACTTTCTATACTCATATCCAGAACCACCATCTAAGACAGCAATGTTTCTAAGAGTGTTTTTTGAAATAGTTCTAAATTTGTGTATACCACTAAATGTTGTTGAAGTTGAAAATCCAATCGTATTAATACCTGCATTATAGTCTGAAAGAGTATTAAAAAGTTTAATAGATCTGTTATTAACAAATCTTGCAATATACTGATCGCCACTAACCAAGTTTCCGGTAGGAGTATTAGTTACATCAGCATAAACTCCGGTCAATAATGGATTATTTCCATTTTGGTTATAGATGATAGATTCACCATCATAAAAATTGTGATCGGTTAAGAATGTAATAGTTTCGTCGGTAAGATCTACACCACCACCAACGGTTAATGCTCTACTATCAAATTCAACTTCTCTAAATCTTTCTCCCATAACGGGTTTTAGAACGCAACCAGAACCGTTTCCACCAGTTAGTGTTAAAGATAACACATCTTGAACATCAAAATCCTGAGGATCAACAAATACTTGCTTTACACTTCCACTAATGACTGGTTCAACAAGTGCTGTAACACCAGCACCAGTAGAAATTGTGATTAGAGGTGGGTTTACAATATCATATCCATCTCCACCATTAAGAACCTCAAATTCTTTTAGTGGTCCATAGTAAATTTTATCAGTTGATTCTGGATTAGTTACTTGAACACCATCAACTAAAATTCCAATAGAATCTCCAACATCAAATACTTTTCTTTTTACTTTACCAGAATATTTTGTACTTTTTGGAAACTTTCTAAGAATTTTATTTGGAGATATAACTCGATCTTTATGTTTTTTCAGAGTGAATCTGTGGAAACCTGGATTAGTATTTTCAGAGAAGACTGTATATTCGTTTCCACTCAACAAAGATTTCGATGAGTACAATCTAATTTGATTAGAAGTAACAATTTTCACATAATAATCTGATCCAGAGAT
>Ga0222715_10000866_pt1 | contig 29956 bp, 36 predicted proteins | sample C33_9DmetaG_FD_165056 | JGI IMG/M metagenome (GOLD analysis project Ga0222715, IMG submission 165056) | Estuarine water microbial communities from San Francisco Bay, California, United States - C33_9D | ecosystem: Environmental > Aquatic > Marine > Unclassified | place: USA: California...
CGTTAATACCGTAAAAAACGTGGTCAAATCCGTCGTCAAAGTGGTCAAGAAGGTGGCTCCGATCATCCTTCCTATCGCTTTGTCATTCACGCCTCTCGGTGCAGTTTATGGTGCGGCACTGGGTTCTGGTATTGGTACGCTGATGAAAGGCGGAAATATCAAAGACGCTTTGAAATCGGCATTGATAGCAGGCGCGACCGGCGCGGTCTTCAAAGGCTTTACCGGTCCAGATAGCTTCATGACCAATATTCAAAATGAAATTGCGGCTCCGTTTGATAGATTTGGTCAGACTGTTTCTGGCGCACAAACGTCACTTCAAAACGTGTTTGGCGGGGAAGCGGCAAGGATTGCCAATGCTGGCAAGCAAGGCTTCTTCAGCTCGTATGTTCCGCAGGCAGCTTCTGGAGCAGCCGGTGCCATAGAAAATGCGGCTCAAGCGGCAGGCGACAGCAATGCAGTACGCACCGAGGCGGTTTCCTCGACATCTCCGCAGCAAACCAATGCAATTGATACGCTCCGCGCTTCGGACACCTCATTTGCTCGCATGAACAACACCGGCGCTCCGGTTGAAGTTACTTTGGCAAACGGTGCGGGTCAGACTATCCCAGCAGGCGGTCAAATCCCGCCGGGTGCGACGGTCAATCCGACGCTTGCTCCGACAGTCGCGGCCTATGAGCCTCCGAGCTTTATGGAAAGCATCAAAGAGGGCAACTTTAAAGAAGCCTTCTTCCCAACTGGGCCTACGGATGCCCAAGTTCAAATGGCTCGGACTTCTGCGTATAACGACGCTTATAACGCAGTTGCTGCAATGCCCGGAACGACTACTGCACAAGCCGCACAAGCTGGTTTGAATGCAATGAACGCCACCACGGCGTCTTCGATTGGCCCCGGCCTCCTCCGCACTTACGGCCCGATGGCCGCGGTCGGAACAGGCGTGGCAGCGGCTTCTGGCTTCTTCACTCCGCCTAAGCAAGAGCAGCTTGATGTTGCGATGCGCGACGAGAACGGCAACGTCGTTACTGGCGAAGACCTCGTTGCAGCCGATCCAAGCCAGTATCTGGTTGGCGATTTGGGCAGCCAAGTGCTTGATCCAAACACCGGCACTTACGTCCCACAGTCCAGCACCTCGGTTGGTCCTATTGGCGATTTGACGATTCAGGCTCCCACTTATCCAAGCTACCAAGCGCCTACGCAGTACGCGCTTCGTGGCAATCAGACTTATTTAAGATCAAGCACCCCCGGCGGTCCGTTTGCTCGTCCTTATGTGACGCAAGCGGCTGAAGGTGGCGCTATTTTCCCGCGCCGCAATGGTGGCATCATGCCCGATGAGGGTATTCAGGGGCACGACAGTGTCCGAGCAATGCTCATGCCGGGCGAGTTTGTCATGACGACAGACGCCGTTCGTGGAATGGGCAACGGAAACCTTAATAACGGCATCAAGAACATGTACTCAGTCATGCGAAATCTTGAGCGCCGTGGGAGGGCAATGGCGTAATGGCTGAAGTTACCGAACAGATAGTCCGCGAAGCACCGAATATTGAGGCCTATAAAATTGGCCTCCTTAAATCCGCTAAAGCTCTAGCAGATCGAGGCATCACGATTCCTCCGCAGATGGTTGCGGAGATGTCTGGCCTTCAAGTCAAGGCAACCGAACTGGCCGAGGCCGGTATCGGTGGTTATCAACCGTACCTGCAAGAAGCTGGCTACACACTTGGCGACGCTCAGACGGCGCTTGGTGGCGTTATGGCCGGTGCAATGCCGTTTCAGGGTGAAGCGGCTGATCTTATGCGGACTGGGGCGGCTAACGTCCCGGGCCAGATCACAGCAGCGCAGCAGGGCATTTCTGGCGCACTAGATTACGGCGCACAAGGTGTTCAAACCGCTACTGGCGGCCTTGGCACAGCGGCTGAAAACGCTCGTTTGATTGCAGCGCAGTCGGCAGCCGATCAGCTTGCCGCCTACGACGCTATTCCCGCGGGTATTGGTGCGGCACGAATGGGGATGGAAGGAGCCGCATCAGACGCTGCAAACGTTGCGGCGAGCGCAGCCACTGGCGGTATTGGCGCGTATCAAAGCGCCTTGCAGGGCAGCCAACAGGCCGTAACCGGCGCTCGTGGCATTACTTCTGACGCAGCTCGGGCTTTGCAAGCCGCCGGTGCTTTGGGCACGACTTCGGCGCAGCAAGGTATTGCAGGTCTGGCAGGCACCACCGGTGCATTTGATCCAGCCTCTGCTGGCGCATTCATGAACCAATACGAAGATGCGGCAGTCCAGCAGGCGCTGGCAGACTTGGCTCGTGCAGGTCAAATCCAAGCACAACAGCTTGGTGCCCAAGCCGTTGGCGCTGGCGCGTTTGGCGGGTCTCGTCAAGCGGTTGCCGAAGCCGAATTGGCTCGTAACGTGATGGAACAGCAAGGCCGTACTGCCGCTCAAATGCGTCAGGCCGGTTTTGAAAGCGCGGCACAACGCGCACAACAAGCATTCGAAGCCCAGCAAGCACGTGGCCAGCAAGCCGCACAGCTTACCGGGGCCCTCGGCGCTCAAGGCGCTGGTACTGCTCTTCAAGCAGCTCAAGCAGCAGGTCAATTAGGTCTGTCAGCAGAGCAACTAGCGGCAGCCCAAGCTGGTCAACTCGGCCAGCTTGGTTTGTCCGCGCAAACTGCGGCGGGTCAGCAACAGTTGGCCGCAGCACAGCTTGCGGGTCAACTTGCCGGTCAATCCGGTGCTTTGGGCCTTCAGGGCTCACAAGCTCAAGCAAATATTGCAGCGCAGGCCGGTCAAACGGGTCTGTCCGCAGAACAACTTGGGGCACAGGCTGCAATGCAGGCTGGTCAGCTTGGTCAGGCGCAAGCCGGACTGGGCGTCCAAGGCGCACAAGCCGCTGGCGCACTCGGCATTCAGGGTCAAGAACTCATGGGTCGTTTGGGCGAGGGTCTTGGCACTCTGGGTACTCAATACGGTCAGCTCGGGCTTGCACAAGGCGAAGCTCTGGGCACTCTTGGCCTACGTCAGGCCTCGCTCGGCGAGCTTGGTCAAGCCTTGGGTCAGAAAGAAGCCGGTTTCTTGTTCGATGTCGGCAAACAGCAACAAGCTCAACAGCAAGCCATTCTGGAAGCCCAGCGGCAGACAGAATTGCAGCAACTTTACGAGCCTTATCAACGTGTGGCGTTCTTGTCAGATATTTATAAAGGCGCTCCGTCGTCTCAACAAAGTATCACCGCAGTTACAGCGCCGCAGCAATCGCCAGCCCAGTCTATTCTGGGTCTTGGCATAGCAGGACTGTCGGCGGCGGCAGGCGCACAGAAAGCGGGGTTATTTGGATGATGAATAGAAGCGTGATGGACAGACAAATGTTCCGCAATGGCGGTTACGTGCGTCGTATGCAAGCAGGGGGCGATCCGATGATGGCTCCTCCGATGGCAGGCCCGGCACCTCAAGGGATGCCCATGGGTCAAGCGGGGATGCCTCCAGCACCCTCCGCGGCAGCTATGCCTGTTCCCCCGGGAGCAAGCATGGATCAAGCCGCAATGGGGGCAATGCAGCAAGGCATAGACCCCGCGGTCCTCGAATCAATGCTCCAGCAAGCCGCTGGATCGTTTGGTAACTTGGATGCGGCAGCCGAAACCGAAGATTACGAGCAGATCATCAACACGATCCGCGGCGATCAGGCACCTCTGCAAGAGCGTCGCCAAGAGCTGGCCGGGTTGGTTGGTGATGCAGATGCGGCACAGACGCCAGACTCGGTTCTGACGCTGGTTCAGCCCATCATGCAGATTGCGGCGGTGGATCAGGGCATCGGAAGCATGGCTCCCGAAGCAATGAACACCCCTGTTACAGGTGATATGGCTGGCGGCATCATGTCGACGGTCAATATGGGTGCGGAAGAAGCACCAATGCCGGGTCAAGGAGGCCCAGCTCCTGTAAATTTTAATCGTGGCGGCCCCGTAGCTTACATGCAGGATGGGGGTCAGCCTCCTGTCGGTGGTCGCCAAGGTGAAATCTTCAGAGAACAGCAAGCGTTGTACCAATCCATCCTGAACCCCTCGGAGGAACAGGCGGCGCTTGATGAGCAGCGGAAGATGACGCAAGCGCAGATGCTATTTGATATAGCACAGGGCGGCCTAATATTCGCTTCTGGTGCCGCTAAACCGGGTGGTTCGCCTGCGGAGCAGCTTGCTGCTTCGTTTGTGCAGCCGCTTGGCAACATCGGCGCACGAGCTGGCGAGTTCCAGAAGGTCAAAGATGCCCAGCGGGCACAAAAACGCCAGTTGGACCTTGCAGCATTGCAGTCCTCGGGCAGTTTGTTTGCCGCAGAACGCGCTCAACAATTGAAGTCTGGCGACGAAGGCTTGGACAAGCTTTACAACGTTTACGACCAAGATGGTAACTTGATTGTTGGTGGACAGCCGCTCACTCGTTCGAGCTGGCTCGCGATCCAAGAACAGAACCCCGGCGCACAACTTCGTGAAGTGCCCGTGGCCAGAGATGCTAGTCCGATTTCACTATCGGAAGGCTCAGTTCTGGTCGACACCTTTGGTAATGTTTTGGCCCGCAACCAAGGCACTGGACGCACAACCTTGTCCTCGGGTCAGAAAGTGTTTGACGCTGCCGGCAACGTGATGTTTGAGAACAAAGGCGATCAAGAGATGACCGTTCACAATGTTGACGGCACTCTGGTGGGCTTTGATCCTAAAACGCGTACAACGTCTGTTCTGTTCCAAGGCGACAAGAACCAGATCGTTACGGTGGAAGGCCAAATTTACGCGGTCAACCCACGCACTCGTGAAACGAACCTTCTTGCAAGCGTGGCCAACCAAGAGCCTGACTATCGTGTGCTTCGTGACACCCGCAACGGTCTCACGACGTTTATCGACATCAGCACGGCGGAAGGCGCAGCACGTATTGCAGAAGCAAATGCGGCAAACGAGCAAGCCGGAACCACTGTCTTTACCATCGGTACGGTCAGCGCGGACTCCACTCCGCAGGCCAAGGCATACCGCATCGAAGGCGTTGGCGTCCGTCTCAGCTACGACGGTGGCCGCACCTTTGTTACCGAAGGCGAAAATGGCCCGCAAATCCGCACCATGCCGTCGGATGCACAGCCTCTCAGCGATACGATTGCCGCCGACATTGCGTCGCGTCAGCGTATTCAGCTCATGGCTGGCAACCAGCTTGCTCAAATGGACGAGCAGTTGGGTCTTATTTCTCGTGGTGGCGAGGCAGGCAGCCCCACCGCTCTGTCGAGTGCAGAAGCTGGGTTTGTTCGCGATGCGATGCGAGCAGCACGAGACGGCACCGGTCCATACGCAGGCTTTGCTGTCTTCCTCGACCGCACGTTTGCTGGTGCTATCCCCGCGGCCCGCGATGCCTTCCAAAATACGCAGGCAAACCGTCAGTTCTTGCGCGGCCTGACTATTCTAGGTCGCTCGGCTCTCGTGGTTAACCCTCGGTTCCCGGTTGCAGAAATGGAAAAAGTCGGGGCACTATTCCCCGATCCGGAAGCCTTCTTCACTAACCCTGAGACGGAAGCGAATAAGCTTGTTGAACTCAAAAACTTGGCTTTGGCGCAGCAACGAGCCAACCTGCAAGCATTGCAGACGGGTATTGAAGATGCGGGAACTCGCCAATCGGTGATGGCAAACAACTTTGAAATTGAACGTCTGCTCGGCTTGCTACAAACCGTGCCCACCGGTGCTATCGGTCCTCGACTAGACCCGGATGCGGTACAGTCTCTGCAAGACGTGATTAGACAAAGCAGAGGCGGGGAAAACTAATGGCAGATGAAAAAGGAACCCCAACTACACCGGAACTTCCGCCGCTGAACCCCATCAACCCTGCGGTTTTTGACAAGCCGCAGTTTGATGCCTTTGTTGAGCGGTTTCAGAACAGCCCCGAAGGCGCGGCGCGAGTGATCGCCCGGACCTTGGCTGGCGAACTGCAACAAGAGAATCCGGATGCTTTCACTTACGAAAGCCTTCGTGACGGCACGGCTCGCTTTTTTGATTACAGCCCTACCACGCGTAACTTAGCTCCGGCAGAGCGCAGCTTGACGGACGAGCAGATCATTACGCTGTTCGCAACGGACACCGAAGGTAACCCGATTGAAAGCGGCACGTTTCTTGCCGGTTTTCAGCGTGAAATTGCTCCTGCTGCGACCAGTGGCGGGGCGTTTGTTGCTGGCGCTCGTGCTGGCGCGAAGTTGCCTATTCCGCATCCGCTTGGTCGACTAGCGGCTGCCACGGTTACCGGTATCGGCGCTTCTTTGCTTGGATACAAAGGTGGCGAGCTACTGACAGACGCCGTCTTGGGACCAGAACGTCCGTTGCTGCCGGGTCAAACCGCAGCGTATGAGCAGGGCAAAACGGCGGCCAGTGTTGTGGCCTTCTTGCCTATGCCTTTTGCCGTGAGCCGAAACGTCAGTCTTGGCACCGCGGAATACCTGACAAACCTCGCGTCCCGCGGCATTGAAACGGCTCCGCGCAGCGTTCGTTTGGTGCAGGGTGCAGAAAACCTGCTTGGCCGTATGGGTGCCTCCGCACGATCCGCACCTATCTTTACGACTACGGCAGAAATGATAGCCGGAACGGGTCAAGTAGTTGGCGCGGGCATGGCCGAAGAACGCGCACCCGGCGATCCGCTTACTCGTCTGGCATACGAGACGATTGGTAGCGTGGGCTCTAACATCATCGGTAACCCGACTGTTGCGCTTCTTTATAACGCAGGCAACATCATGCCTATTTTAAGGAACGTTCGCGACCAATATAGACAAGGCGGCCTTCGCCAAGTTCTGTCGCCCATCAAAAATGCGCGTCAAAACCAAGCGGTTGGCCGCATCGTAGAAATTCTGGAAGCTGACGAACTCAGCCGGGCCCAAAATGCAGGCGTCGGCGATGCTGCGGTTGCAGCAGCGCGTGAGCGCGGCGTAACCGATCCGGCAGAATTGAACCGTATCAAGCAGGATGCGGAAACCGAAGCAATGCGTAGCGGCGTCAACAACGTCATCGACCGCTTGGCTTCCGACGACCTATCCAACCTGCTGCTTGACGAAAATGGCCGTCCTATTCCGCTTACTGCCGGTGCCAAATCAGGCCATCCGGCGATGTTGGCTATTGAAGCCAGCTTGGCGCAGCTCGATGGTGCTTTGGGTAAAGACCGGGTCGCAGGTTCGAAGTCTGCAATCAAAGCCCTGCGTAACGTCATCTTGGCCATGGCTCAAACTGGCGACCAAGCCGCATTGCAGCAAGCTGCCGACTTGGCCGAATCAGTCTTCTCGGCGAACTTGAATAACCGCATGACCGACGCCACCACACGCGTATTGGATGCGTTTGAGCGCGTGGGCTTTACGGAAGGCACCAACGTCCGGCTTTCTGAGCGCCTGTATGACGTCGTAACAAACCAAATGCGCCTTGCTCGCGACAAAGAACGCCAGCTTTGGGGCGCAGTGCCGGACATCACAATCGACACGTTTGTCGATGCGAACGGCAACGCCTCCACGACCCCGCAGTTTATTCAGCGTTGGCGCGAGCTTTTTGCAAACGCGCCGCAGGAATACCGCGACGAATATGAGCGTTCGATGCCCGCTTTGGCATCGTTCGTCAGCCGTAAAGCAAACGAGCTTGGTCTGGGCACCATGCTCCAGCCGGATTCGCCACAGCTTCGCTCTGCGCGGTCCGCGGCCCAGACAGCCGCAAACCGTCTTGTCGGAACCGCTAACGAAGGCGCTGTTGAGACGTTCTTGAATGGTCAACGCAGCCAAAATCTTAGCGACGACGCGATCATCAGCAACTTGCGTAGTGCCGCAGACAATATTCGCTCTACCCCGACCAGCCAACGCGGCCCACGGGACATTGCGTATGCTGCGGCCTTGGATGCACAAGCCAACTTGATGGCTCTGCAAGCGCGTGAAGCCCAAGCGGCAGCCGCTTCAGGTGCCTCGCAGATCACTGGCGAGCTGACGTCAAACGACCTGACCAAAATGCGCTCTTTGGCGCTGGAATACGGTCGTACTGCAATGGCTAACGGCCAAGAAAACCGCGCTCGCATGGCGTTTGATATGGCCGATGCCATGTTGAGCGACTTGTCGAACGTGCCTGCCGGGCCGGGCCAAGATAACTACCGCGTCGCCTACGATATGGCTCGTGCTTACTCTCGCGCTTTAAACGACACGTTTACCCGTTCGTTTGCAGGCGATGCGATGGCAACGACACGCACCGGCGGGGATCGTATTGCACCAGAGCTTCTGGCCAGCCGTTTGCTGCAAGCCGGTAACGATCCAACCTATGTCCGCGTCATGCAGATCAACGAAATCGGCAATTTTGCCGCTCGTGAAGGTTTGGAAGGTGCAGAAGAAACGATTGGCACCTTGCGTGGCGTGACAGAGCAAATTCTGCGTAACGCACGGGCCGCGGCCTTTGACCCAGAAACCGGTCAAATTAACCCGCGGCGGCTCCAGAGCTGGATGCAGCAAAACGAAGACGTTTTGAGCCAATTCCCGGCGCTTCGTCGCGACTTGATGGACGCGCAAACCGCAAACATCTTGTTGGACGAGACCTCGCAGGCTCGTCGTAAGGCAATTGCTGAAGAGCGGGCTCAAATGAGCTTCTACAACCTGATGAACCCGGTTGTGGACAGAGAAACAGGCCGTCGCATGTTTGGTACTGAAAGCCCGACCACTGCGATTGCACAAGCTTTGAACCCCGAGAACTTCGCTCCAATCCGCAGCTTAAACCGCTTGCTGGCGGTTGTTGAAGGAACGGATGACCCGCAGCTCCGCGAACAAGCTATGACCGGCTTCAAGTCGGCCCTCTTGGAATGGGCTGCGACCAAAGCTGGCGGCAGCCATTCTGGCAAGTTTAGCCCAAGCACTCTTTATGATGCGATGTTCAGACCTATTCGTGGGTCTTCTGGCCGTATTCCGCTGATGGATTGGATGCTTGAAAAAGGCATTATCAACCAAGCTGAAGCGACAAACCTCAAAACCTACTTGACCGAGATGGTTAAGTTTGAGGCTTCCGAGCAGACAGGTGAAATTGGCGAGCTGGTAGAACGCGCAGGTCCAATCCTCGACTTCTACCTCAGCATCACCGGTTCGGCACTGGGTACAAAAGCACAAAGCCTTATCACTGGTGGGAAATCTGGCCCCGGCGCTCTTATCGCTGCCGGACGCGGTGCAGAAACCATGCGTCGTATCTTTGCCGACCTGCCTGCCTCCATGCAGACCGACGTTATGGGCGAGCTAATGCGTAACCCAGAATTGTTGGCGACCATGATGCGTCGTCCGCGTAGCCAGCGCGAAAAAATGCGTCTCATGCAACGTGCCGGCCAGATACTTGCCGATTTGGGCTTCCGTCCGGTCGTCGACGTTTACCCAAGTGTCGAGCGCGAATTTATGCGCGAGCGTGAGGATATTCCTCCTCCGTCACCGAATTTGCCCCCGCCTAACCAGCAAGGGGCACTGGTTCCGCCCGCCCAACTTCCCACTCAGGGCGGCGGGGCTGCACCTAGTCCGGTTCAACTGGCGTCTGCGGCCCCACAACGGCCACCCATCCAGTCTTCGGGCCCTGTGGATCGGACTAAGTATGCAGCTTTATTCCCCGAGGACCGCGAGCTTCTCGGCATTGGCAGCTTGATGGGGGGTTAATATGTCGATCCTCCAGTATGCCAGCCCGCAAGCTCGTTACTACCAAGCTGATCGCGACATCCTGAACGACTACGACAACAGGATTAACCTCTACAACAAGGCATTGGAGCAGTACCGCACCGATGCAGGGGCGTATCAGACCAAGGTAGATGCGTTCAACGAGACGGTGAACAAGTACAACGCCGATCTAAACGCGTGGAAGCAGAAGGCTGAAGCTTATAACAAGAAAATTGCCGACTGGAACGCGACTGACCGCACAACGCCGTATAACCAATGGTCTGGCACAGTAGCGTCGCCGGGCAAGTGGTTTGGCACCGCTCCGGTGTTCAAAGGCGGTGACGCACCCGTCGCGCCTAACAATCCGGGTTTTGGCCAGACAGACGTCGACACGTTCCTGAAGCAGGCCGAAAGCCGCGCTATCCGCCGTGGTAATACCGCAGCGACAGCGCAGCAGGTGATGACATCGCCGGGTCAGTATTATGTAGCCGGTCGGGAAAACTTCGGGTCGACCCCAGAAGTAAGTTTAGCGGGCATGTCGGGATTCGGCTCGTCTGCCATGGGATTTCAGGAGGGTGGCATGGTTCCCGGATTAGCATTTCATAACTCTATAAAACCACAAACTACGGGTGCTTCTCTTTCCCAAGCCCTTGGCGAAGAAGCTCAAGCCCCTGTCCCAGCTTCTGAAGGGCCGCCTGCTCTTGGGCAAATGCAAGGTATTGGTGGCTTGTTCCAGCAAATGAACCAGAATTTCCATAATCAAATGGGCATGATGCAATCTCAGCCCTTAAACGTTTATAGAAATTACTTAGCCCAAACTTACGTTGGCCCGCAGGTTCAGAAAGAAACCCAAAAAGTAGATCACTTTGTTGATCTTGTGGATCAGGCTGAACGCGCTCACTTTGGCGTAGAGGAAAGCTTTGGTTTCGGCGGCGGCCCAATGTCGCAGCAGTTCCAAACTCAATTCCAGCAAGGTCTTCCGCAGCCATACCAACAGCAGCAGCTACAACAACAGCAGCTACAGGCACAGCTTTTTAGCCAAGGCGGCGCAGTAGACGCGATTACGGAAGAGGCTTTGGCGGAAATGCGCCAGAAGGTGATGAACGACTACGGGTTTGACCCGGTCGATGTCGCCATGGAAGAAAGCGTCGATCCAGAGCTATATTTACGCGTGATGTACACCGAAAATAAAGGCCGCCAAGGCCCCAGAAGTGAATCTGGCGCGATTGGTTTGATGCAACTCATGCCTGCCACGGCCCGTGAGATGGGCGTTGATCCAAACAACCCCCTCGACAATGCTCGTGGCGGGGCGCGTTACCTGCGTCGCATGATGAACGAGTTTGGCACTGTGCCCTTGGCCCTCGCTGCTTACAACGCGGGCCCCGGTAATGTCCGCAAATATGGCGGTCTTCCTCCGTTTGAAGAGACCCGCAACTACGTCGCACAAATCCATGGCGTGGATCGCGGCGAAATCCTTCCGTCTCCAGCAAGGTCTTCCGCAGAAGCTACAACAACAGCAGCTACAGGCATGGGCCAGTTTTTCCAAAGAACGCCCGGGGCTGATCCATCCCCGCGTCCAAGACGTAGACCTGATGACCTCGGCACGGTGTCTTACACTCCGCCAGACATAGATTTCCGGGCAAACAGCGAATATCTGATGGCAGGCATCGGGAACATCTTTGCCCAACCTATGGAAGAAGAGGCCGTTACACGCCCGTATATACCAAATATCATGCAGCAACAGCCGAAAGGTCCGAAAGCGCAGCGCGGGATTGACTTCTACCGGCAGTACGCGCCGTTCGCGAAATAGAAAGGCTAATGGAGTTTACCCTCGTGCTATGGCAAAAATAAGCGAAAACACAGACCTGACCATTCCGCTGAAAAACTTGCTGGCGATGATCTTTGTTACAGCGGCAGCGACGATGGCGTATTTTACAGTCGAATCGCGGCTCACGACACTTGAACACAATATAGAAATGCAGGCGGTTGAAGTAAACGCAAACACAGAATTTCGTATCAAATGGCCTCGGGGGGAACTTGGCTCGTTACCCGCAGATGCTCGACAAGACATTTTGCTTGAGGCAGCAGACAGAAACATACAAGAATTGCGACGGATACAAGACCGCGTACATGAGTTAACTATTCGGCTAGGAACGCTTGAGGCGTTGTACGAACAAAGCAAGGATGAAACACCATAATGGACCCTATCCTAGAACACCATTACCGCAACCTTGCAGAGGGTAAAGCCGTCCAGAATGAAGATGGCTCTGTCTCAACCGTGTATACGGCGCAAATTGACGTAGACGGGACACCGACCTTGATCCCAACGGTTTGGGATGGACAAATCCTAGACGTAGAAGAAGCCGCGCAACGCGCACAGCAAAGCGGGATCAAATGGCCCACGGCCCCTTCGCACCAAGAACTGCGGTCCTATGACGAAAAGCTGCATGAAGAGATGCGCCCCATGTCGCAAGAGGAAGCCCAGCGGTTCCTAGAGGTCATCCGGGCGGGTAAGCGGGACGCTTACTAACGCAGCCAATCTTTGGCGTCTTCGCCAAGCACTTCCCCGGCAATATCAATCTTGCTCCGCAGCGCGGTGAGGATTTTCTCGTCGATGGTGTTAGGCGAGACCAGATCAATGTAGGTGACCTTGTTTGTCTGGCCGATACGGTGCGCCCGGTCTTCCGATTGCAGGCGTATCTCCAAGTCATAGCTGTTTGAGTAGTAGATGACCGTGTTGGCCGCCGTCAGGGTGATGCCGTAACCGCCTGTCTTGGGCTGACCCACAAAGAACCGCAGCGGGTCACGCTTGTCTTGGAAACGGTTCACAATGTCCTGCCGGTCGTCTTGCTGAGTGCCGCCGTAGTAACACGCCACGCTGTCCTCGCCAAACCGCTCCCTGATCGTGGCCACTATGTTCAGGATGTCGTGCGTATAGGTGGCCCAAATGATGGCCTTACCGTTGACCTCTTCGATCAAATCCATCAACTCGCTCATGCGGTTGTTTTTCAGGGTTTTGATGTCTTCATCGTCGGGCTGGAAGTGGCCACAGCAGATTTGCTGCAAGCGCATGATCTGCGTCAGCACACTGGCCGTCGTCGCTAACTCTCCAGTCTCCAGCTTGGCCAGCGCCAGCTTTTTCATCTGGTTGTAGACACGTTCTTGCTCGGGCGTCAGATCAACAAACCGCTTGATGTAGACCTTCTCTGGCAGGTCCAAGCAGTCTTCTTTCAGCGTCCGGTTACTAATCTTGTCCAGCTTCTCAGACAGCTCGTCCAGCCTACGGTAGCCGACAATTTGCTGGAAGCTCCGGTAGCCCATGGTGCGCTTCTGGACGTTCGCGTACCTGCTTTGATACGCAAAGTAGCTGTTAAACCCGAGGCACTTTTCTTTTAACAGCTCGCATTGGCTGAACAGGTCCATTGGGCTCTTGGTGATTGGCGAACCAGTCAGAATGCGACGGTATTTGGCCAAATCGCGCAGCTTTATCAGGTTGGCAGTGCGCTGCGCTTTGCGGTTCTTGATGGTCGTGCTTTCGTCCACGACGATCATGTTGTTCGGGTTCTGGTACAAGAACGCCTGCGCTGCCTCAAAGCCGCGCTCCGACGAAAACGCCTCGACGTTCATGACGAAAATCTTGAGCTTCTGGTCTTTGTCGACGATGAAGTCCTTTAGCTCGTTCTCGTACTTCTGCGTCTTCACGGGGCTCCACCGCATGACGTGGCGCACGATCCTGTCCGGAAGATGCGCGGGTATCTCCCCGCGGACCCAGTTGTCGTACACTCCTTTTGGAGCGACTATCAATGCCGCTGTGATCTTCCCGGCTTCGTATAAGATGGCTATGTTGTCGACAACCACCTTCGACTTCCCCGTGCCCATCTCCATGAAGAGCGCGTAATACTCCGCGGACCACGAGTCTTTGAGCGCCTTGCGCTGGTGGTCGTAGGGCTGTGTTTTGAACTTGAATCCCATTTTGTGTGTCCTGTGAAAAAAAACCGCTTGACAGATTTATGATATAAGATATTATCTGTTTTTGTCAAGGCCCAACCGGTGCCTTTAACCACGACAGGAGAAACACGATGAGTGATGACTTGACGAAATTGATGGAGCAAGACTTCGAGGAGACCCTAGCTTCGTCTGTAGAAAAAGTAGACCAACAGGGGCTTACTTCTGTAGCCGCGTTGGCCCGCCAAATCCGAGACAAAGAAGAACGGATTCAAAACCTTGAGGAAAAACTCAAGGACGAGAAGAAGTCCCTTCTGAAGCTCACGGATGAAGAAATGCCAGCAATGCTTGCTGAAATCGGCATCTCTTCGTTTAGCCTTGATGACGGCTCGACCGTCGAGGTTAAGCAAACCTATGGGGCTTCAATCCTCATGGACAACCGTCCCGCCGCTTACGAGTGGCTACGCGACAACGGGTACGACGACATTATCAAAAATACTGTCTTGTGCCAGTTTGGACGTGGAGAAGACGATCAAGCAAGTGCGTTCGCTGCGTTCGCGCAGCAACAAGGCTATGTTCCCGAGCAAAAGACCGAAATCCATCCGCAGACGCTACGCGCTTTCGTAAAAGAACGCGTGGAAGAAGGGGATGCGTTTCCTATGGAGCTTTTTGGAGCATGGGTTGGCCAACGTGCAGTTATCAAGAGAGGTAAATAATCATGACTAGCAAATCAGTAGCAACGAAGCAAAACTCCGCAATCATGGAGTTCGATCCATCAATGTTTGAAGCCGATGCAGGCCGTGGCATGGAGAACATGGGACAGGAAGACCTCGCGCTTCCCTTCCTTAAAGTTCTGTCAGGCAATGACTCTGTGTTGGACGAGAACGAAAATGCTCGTAAGGGCGATATTTACAACACCGTCACTGGTGCAATCTACAAAGGTAAGGACGGCATCCGCGTGATCCCCTGTGCTTACCAGCGTCGCTTCATCCAGTGGTCTCCGCGTGGCAGCGGAACCGGTGCGCCCGTGGCAATTTACGAGCCCGGTGACAACCGTCCCGAAACTCAACGTTCCGCAGACGACAACAAAGACTACGTTGTCAGCGGCAATGGCGAGTACATCGAAGAGACCCATCAGCACTTCGTCGTTCTTCTGAACGAAGACGGTGGCGCTGAGACCGCTCTTATTGCCATGAAATCTACGCAGCTCAAAAAGTCGCGTAAGTGGAACAGCATGATGGCTTCGCGCCAGATGCAGGGCAAGAACGGTCCCTTCACCCCACCGCGTTTCTCGCACATCTACCACCTGAAAACGATCCAAGAGGAAAACTCCAAAGGCTCGTGGCACGGCTGGGAAATGTCGGTAGACGGCCCGATCACTGATGCAGGTTTGTACGGTCGAGCCAAAGCGTTTGCTGACAGCATCACTGCGGGTGATGTTGTTGTTAAACATACGGAAGATCAAACAGGCGGCGACACACCGTTTTAAGTCATCGTTGCGGCGGGGCTTCGGCTCCGCCGTATTTTTTCCGTAGGGGGCAACAATGTCAGCAGAAAAGTTTGCGGCCATTTTTGATGGCCTGAAGGAAGCTTATGGCTACTTCAAGATAGAAAAAACAGGGACCGGCGCTAAAACCAAAGGTAAGGCTGGCGTCATCCGACAACCACGGCCCGAGAAGCTTTGGGAAAACCACCTGTCCGGCAAAGGCGCTGGACTGGGCATTATCCCTATCAACGAAGACAACATGTGCAAATGGGGCTGCATCGACGTCGATCAGTACCCGCTGGACCACAAGCTTTTGGTTGAAAAAATTCGGCGCTTAAAATTGCCGCTGGTCGTCTGCCGCTCCAAGTCGGGCGGGGCGCACTGTTACCTGTTTTCGTCCGAGTGGGTCGAAGCAAAAGACATGCAGAAGGCTCTGCAACATATGTCCGCGGCCCTCGGCTATGGCGAGAGTGAGATATTCCCAAAGCAAATTAAGTTACATTTGGATCGCGGAGACGTAGGTAACTTTCTCAACCTGCCATATTACGATCACGAAAACGGACTGCGCTACGCATTCCTCGACGATGGCACATCCGCTACGCTAGAAGAGTTTTACGGGCTGTACGATAAACATGTTCAAACGCCCGAAGAAGTCGTTAAGCTGCAAGTCGTAGGCAACGGTGAGACCGAACTGCTTCAAGATGGCCCGCCTTGCTTACAAATACTTTGTAAAGCCGGTATCAGCGAAGGGGGCAGAAATAATGGTCTATTCAACCTCGGGGTATATCTACGCAAAGCATATCCTGACAGTTGGGAATCCGAGATATTGCGCTACAACATGGAGTACCTATCTCCGCCATTGCCATTGCCGGAGGTCAACATAGTCGCCAAGCAGGTGCAGCGCAAAGACTACGCCTACAAGTGCAACGACGCTCCGATAAGCGCACACTGCAATAAAGAGCTGTGCCGCACCCGCAAACACGGCGTAGGAGCCGCTGTATCCGGGGCCACAATCGCTAACCTGCGGAAGTACAACTCTACCCCTCCCGTGTGGTTCATGGACGTCAACGGCGAGCCTCTGGAGCTGGATACCGAAGCCCTGATAAACCAGATGACGTTCCAGCGAGCCTGCATGGAACAGCTCAACTTCATGCCACGCTCCGTGGCCAAGCAGCAATGGGAAGGCCGCATCAGCACCTTGCTGACTGAGATGCGCGACAACGAAAGCGCAATCATCGAAGTGGCACAAGATGCCAGCATCAGCGGCCAGTTCTACGATTACCTCGAAGAGTTCTGCCGCCATCTACAGCAGGCGCAGGACAAAGAAGAAATCCTGCTCCGTCGCCCATGGACCGACGAAGAACAAGGCATCACCTATTTCCGCCTGAAAGATTTCGAAGCGTTTCTACGCAAGAACAAGTTCTTTGAATACAAGTCGCACAAAATTGCCCAGCGGTTACGCGACATCAATGGCGAAAGCGTTGTCCTGAAGATCAAGGGCCGTGCCGTTCGTGTCTGGCAGATACCGTCGTTTGATAGCGCAGACATCGACATCAATCCGCCAGAGTTTGGTTCTACGCAGGGGGCACCGTTTTGACAAAGCAGAAGTACATCAAGCGCAACAAAGAGATTTACGACCTTTGGAAGTGCAAGCGCATGACCTTTACCGCCATCGGGGTGATCTATGGGTTAACCCGTGAGCGCATCCGCCAAATAGTCAGACAGATAGAGGAAGAGAATGTTTAGGATATTCGGGCCTCCCGGCACCGGGAAGACCACCACCTTGCTGAACATGGTGGATGACGCCCTAGAAAGCGGCATTCACCCACACCGCATAGCCTTCTTAGCGTTTACCCGGAAGGCCGCCAACGAAGCAAAAGAACGCGCTGCCGCACGGTTTGGCTTGGACCCCAAGAAAGACCTGATCTATTTCCGCACCCTGCACTCGCTGGCGCTAACTTCCACAGATATTAGACCCGAGCAGGTGATGCAGCCGCAGAACTACAAAGAGCTTGGGAACTCAATCGGCGTCAGTCTAGTTGGCGCAAAACACGACCAGTTCGAAGACGTCCCTTCAATGACCGCGGCCAACGATCCTGTGCTGGGGCTGATTAACCTAGCCCGGCTGCGGAAGGTTTCTCTGCGCGACCAATACAACATGAGCCACATCGAAGCTAACTGGAACACGGTCAACTACGTCGACAAATGCCTGCGCGAATACAAAGAGAAGATGGGTGTTTACGACTTTACCGACATGCTGGAAGAGTTCGTGCGGCAGTCTGACAAGTATTGCCCAGAGTTTGATCTGTGCTTCCTCGACGAAGCGCAGGACTTGAGCAACCTGCAATGGGATATCGCCGACATCTTGGATGCTAACTCCAAGCGCATGTATGCCGCAGGCGATGACGATCAGGCAATCTATCGGTGGGCTGGCGCTAACGTCGACCGGTTCATCAACCTGCCCGGTGGATCAGAGACGCTGTCGCAGTCCTACCGTATCCCCCGGCGTGTGCATGAAGTGGCTGAAAATGTCGTGCGTCGCATCGCCAGACGATTTCCGAAGCGGTATGAACCTCGTGACGAACTCGGCAATGTGACGCGAATTAACACTATCAACACGCTCGACATGACACAAGGCTCGTGGCTCATTTTGTCCCAAGCCGGATACCAGCTACAGCCCGTGGCAAATGATTTAAAATCAAACGGTTACCTGTTCACTTACCGCGGCCACCGGTCCATCAGCGAAAAAGTTTCTGACGCTGTAAACGGCTGGGAGCAATTGCGGAAAGGAAAGGAAATCTCGGGCGAAGTTGCCCGCAAGATTTACGGCTTCATGTCCATCGGAACCCGCGTAACACGGGGCTTTAAGAAGCTGCCGGGCATAGAAGATACCGACTTGGTTAACATGCAAGACCTGTCCGTTAACCATGGCTTGCTGGCCACCAGCAATATGATCTGGTCAGAAGCAATGGACAAGCTGCCCGAGACGGACCGGGCATACATCACGGCTCTGTTACGCCGCGGTGAGAAGTTCAATGGCATACCCCGCATTACAGCGTCCACGATCCACGGATCAAAAGGTGGTGAAGCAGATAACGTCGTGCTGTTTACGGACCTTAGTCCAGCAGCCGACGAAGAAATGAGGATTAACCCAGATGATATGCACCGGGTCTTTTACGTCGGCGTGACCCGGACCAAGCAGAACCTCTACATCGTCGACGCAGAAGACTTATCAAGGAGTTATGACCTATGATCTTAAAAGAAGGAATTGTTAAACGTATCCATATTAACCAACACAACATCAAGCATAACAACAAGAACCCGGATGATCGTAAACCGGTAATGACTGTTAAGCATTCAAGAGGAAATGCTAAAGGTGACTTTGTTCAGATTAATGGTCCGAGCTTTGTCATATACAGTCCAGACAAACCATTATCGTGTGGTGCAAAGGTATGGATTGAGACAGAAGGCGAAGTGATAATAAGTGATTAATCAATATGATGAAAGGTGATAACAAATGACAAATGAAATTAAAAATAAAAAAGGCGAAGTGATTTTCACTTATGAGCAAGAACATTTAAATCAGGCTGATTTATCTAAGGCTAACTTATTTAGGGCTGAATTAGTTGAGGCTTACTTACATGGCTCTAATTTGCGAGGGGCTGACTTGCGAGGGGTTGACTTACATGGTGCTGAATTAGTTGAGGCTTACTTAGTTGGTGCTGAATTAGTTGAGGCTGACTTAGTTGGTGCTGAATTAGTTGAGGCTGAAGACATCTCAAGGAGTTACGACTTATGAACTGTTGGCATTGTAAAACAGAGTTGATCTGGGGTGGCGATGAAGATTACGACGACAGCATGATTACCAATCTTTCTTGTCCGACATGCAACTCGCTAGTCTTAGTTTATTACCCAAAGGAGATCGAAAATGAAAAAAATGACATATGACGAATGGAGAGCCCAAGAATTAGCCAAGCGCGAAGAATACAAAAAGATGGGGGTGATCGACTTCGAGACCGTCCGCGTAGAAAAGATGTGGAACGACCCGAACGTCAAAGACGAAGACATTCCTGCCGTGAAGTTCGAATACGATCCCGAACTTAAAGAGTTCGTTTTCATGGGCTACATCAATCAGGTGGAACATTGATGAAGCGCGACCACATCCTCAACCAAGCGCGTGACTTGATTAACGGCCCACGGGCCCAAGACTACGGCGATGCCCTGACAAACCACAGGCGCATTGCTATCGGCTGGGACGTTATTGCCAAGACCGCAATCAAAAAACACGGTAGAATAACCCCGGCCCACGTCGCCTTGATGATGGATTGGGTCAAAACAAGCAGGCTTTTGGAAAGCATCGACCACGTCGACTCGTGGATCGACAAGGCAGGCTATACAGGACTGGGCGGCGAATTTGCCCTAAAAGAAAAGGAACCAGATTTTGGCAGGATTACAGATTGCGATGTTCGCACCCAAAAGTGAGTGGGTGCCTCCGCTCGAATTACCTGACATCACGTCGGCATCGAAGATTGCCATCGACGTGGAAACAAAAGACCCGAACCTAAAACAAAACGGTCCGGGTTGGCCTACGAAGGACGGCTATATCGTCGGGTATGCTATCGCTGTCGACGGCTGGTCGGGCTATTTACCAGTCCGCCACATGGGCGGTGGCAACCTCGACGAAAAGATCGTCAATCGGTGGCTCAAAAAAGTCTTCGAATGCCCTGCCGACAAGATCATGCACAACGCCCAATATGACTTGGGCTGGATCAAAGCGACAGGCTTCGAAGTCAATGGCCGCATCATCGACACCATGGTCGTCGCATCGCTGCTGGACGAAAACCGTTTCAGCTACAGCCTCAATGCGCTGGCCTACGATCACCTGAACAAAACCAAATCAGAGAAGGCCCTCGTCGAGGCCGCTCGGGAGTTCGGCATCGACCCAAAAGCTGAAATGTGGAAGATGCCAGCTATGTACGTCGGGCCATACGCGGAAGCTGACGCTGAACTTACCCTCGAACTTTGGAACTACTTCTCCGTCCAGCTTGGCAAAGAAGCTTTGTGGCCTATCGCGAACCTCGAACTCGATCTGCTTCCATGTCTCGTCGACATGACCATGCGAGGCGTTCGCGTTGACCAAGATCGCGTGGAGCGGACCCGCGACATGCTCCTCAAGCGAGAACGGGATGTCCTGAAACAGATTAAGAGCGTGGTTGGCGGTGACGTTGAAATCTGGGCTGCCCAGTCTCTTGCCAAAGCGTTCGATAAAGTCGGCATCCATTATCCAAAGACCGAAAAGGGCGCACCCAGCTTCACGAAGCTCTTCCTCCAAGAAAACCAGCACCCCCTCGCGCAGCTCATCGTTGAGGCGCGGAATCTTAACAAGACATCCGGCACCTTCATCAACACCATCATGAAACACTGCCACAGTGATGGCCGTATACATGCTCATATAAATCAAATCCGATCAGACGATGGCGGTACGGTGTCGGGCCGCATCTCCATGTCCAATCCTAATCTTCAACAAATTCCCGCCCGCGACCCAGAAATTGGTCCAATGATACGTTCGCTTTTCCTCCCCGAAGAGGGCGAACAATGGGCAGCCATAGACTTCTCGCAGCAAGAACCGCGCATCTTGGTCCATTATGCCCATGTATACGGGAAGATGCGAGGCATCGAACTGGATGGCGCAGCGGAGTTTGTCGAAGCTTACGTCAACGATCCCAGCACCGACTTCCATACCATGGTGGCAGAGATGGCCAGCATCCCGCGTAAGCAGGCAAAGACCATCAACCTCGGCATGATGTATGGCATGGGCGTGAACAAGCTGTCCGAACAGCTCGACATCAGCGTCGAAGAAGCCAAGGGCATCATCAAGCAATACCATGACCGCGTTCCGTTCGTGAAAGGCCTGATGACGGGCGTGATGAACCGGCTAAATGAGAAAACGTCTGGCGGATCGCTGCGCTCTATCCTTGGACGCAAGTGCCGCTTCGACTTGTGGGAGCCCGACACGTTCGAGATGAACAAGGCGCTGCCATACAAAGAAGCAATCGACACCTACGGCGCTACGACCAGACTGAAGCGAGCCTATACTTACAAGGCTTTGAACCGGTTGATTCAAGCGTCGGCTGCCGACATGACCAAAAAAGCCATGGTCGATCTATACAAAGCAGGTCACCTGCCCATGATCCAAATCCATGACGAAATCGCTATGTCTGTCAAAAATGTTGACGAAGCCAACGAAATCGCTAAAATCATGGTAGATGCTGTTCCGCTCGAAGTGCCCAGCAAGTGCGACGTCGAGATTGGTCCGTCGTGGGGCGAAGCGAAATAACTTCTCCATATTGCTCGACATGATTAAATTACCTCTGATCCCCTCAACTGACCCCGCTTCGGCGGGGTATTTTTTTACAGCTCGTCGCGAATGGCCCTACCCAACGCACCATTAACAGTACGATCAAATGCCGCGAACATCGGACCACGGCCAATAATTGTCTTCGGGATCGGCAGACCAACCTTTTTTGCAAGATAGAGATTTCGTGCCTTGGTCAGCGTATCCGTCTCCAAATCCCACGTTAAATTGGCCTCTTGGTCGACGAAAACGTCAAAATATTGGCGGACCGAACAACACATACGTCATTTTACCTCCATTTCTCTTGCATTTTTGTATATTCTCTTATAATATCCTACACATATCGGAGTTTCGGAGGAATGTTAATGGATACTACACGTTGGAAAAGCGTCCTCGTGCCGAGAGAGGTTTACGAGGAGATAAAAGAGTTGTCGAAAAACGAAGGACGCACCATCGGTGGCCAGCTCCGCGTCGTCTTCGATTGGTACAAAGAATCGCAAACATTGGGTGAGGTAGTTCATGACCCAGACGAACGACTTGTCGAACGAGCCCGGTGAAATACACAAGCGGCTCAAACAGAACTTGTGCCCCAAGTGCTGCCAAGAGCTTAAAATTGTTGAAAAAACAGAAGAAATCCTTGTTAGGCGGTGTGGATCATGTCGACTAGACATTCACGACAACATGGAAAGTGCAGAATATCCGGATGAAATATGGGATTAGTAGTTGAATATCCCATATGTGGTGGTATAATGGAGCGCGTGGTCACGGCCACACTCCGTAGTGAAAAGACCCGCCCCTAGTTCGGTTGCCCCCGGCTAGGGGCATTTCTTTTTTAGGAGAACACTATGGAAAATCAGAAACAATTCGTCGATGGCCTCATCGCAAAAAAACCACGGGATAACGCTCCCGACTGGGTTAAAGTCAATCTAAGCATCAAGCGCGAAGAACTCGCTACATGGCTCACGAGCCAAGAGGGCGATTGGATCAACGTGCAGGTTTGCGAAAGCCGCAATGGCAAATGGTACGCAGAGGTGGATACATGGAAGCCAACAACCGCGTAAGCGAAATCGACTGGAGCTGGGCGGTCTCAACGATCAACCGCGTCGTCAATCTACAAATGACCGCGATTGAGAAAGATGATAGTCTGGACAAAGAGACAAAAAAGTTGAAGGTCAATGAACTCGAAAAAGCATGGCAACGAATCCTCACCGGATGAACAAGAGCAGGAAGATTTCTTCCACGCAGTAGACTGCACCGTAGAACTGCTGCAAAAGTTTGATTCCATGGGTCTCGAAAAAGGCCCCGCTCTTGGCGGGGCGCTTACCCAAATCATTGCACACCTAATCGCCATCTCGCCCGATACAGCATCCGCCATGGGAATGCTCTCATCGTGCATCTCAAACGCAGCCTTCCACGTCGATAAGTGTGGCGTGACACACAAGGGCAGCGACAATGTTCATTGAACGCTTGACAACATCGCATACTATCCCATACACTCGAATGGTCATTAACAAAGGAGACGAACCATGAAAGAACTTATTAGCATCGACGAAGTATGCAAAATAGCTAATATCTCTGTACCAACCGTCTACCGGCGCTTAAAGGTCGGTAACTTCCCAAAACCAAAGAAAGTCCCGTCCAAAGCAGCCCGCGGACGCAAAAAAGTCAACCGCTGGGAACGCGGCGAAGTCATAAGATGGCTACTCAAGGGCAACGATCCAAAATGGATCAAGCAGCCCATCACACACAAAGAACTGTTCGGTAAAGAAGCCTTGCAGCTAGATGATGCGGCTAGGTTAGCCGAAGGCGCGACCGATATATACGACTTCGAGCCTGTCGAGGAACCACCCAAGACAAAACTCTATATAGCGTTAATAGGAGCCTTGTTGGCTGGCATCGCCGTCATGTTGTTTACATGAAGGAAGACCTCAAAGAAAAATGGTGGGCGTGGCACAAACAAAACCCAGAGTTCTATAAACTCTTCGAACGCTTCACCTTCCAAGCTATCGAGGGTGGACACTCTCGCTTTTCCGCTTGGCTAATCGTTAATCGCATCCGGTGGGAGACCATGATCGTCACCACCGGCGACGACTACAGAATTTCCAACGACTACATAGCCCTGTATGCGCGGCTCTTCATGCACGAGCATCCGCAATACAAAGGCTTCTTCAGAACGAAACCGATGAAGCGGGCAAGCTTCAATGGAGAAACATCATGAAAGTCCTAACCGTCAACATGCACTCAGCTACAGGCCAAGCGCAGCCACTCATCTATAAAGACGTCACCGATTGGACGTGGGATGACAAAGCCCTGAAGATCACGCTCGACGACGACACCATCGTCCAGCTCAACCCCGCATACGTCATTGGCGTAGTCTGGCGCGAGGAACTCGAACCAGAACAACCCGAACTCTGGGATGACGAAGATGATATCGAGATTGTCGATGGTATTCTAGACGTAGCATCAATACATGGAACATGCGACAACGATGAGGACGACCTACCATGAACGGCATACGACCCAAATTCACAAGAACACCAGACGGCAGCCTCACAGCAAAAGCCTGTATGGACATCTGCCGGTTCTGGGCCGAAGAGGCAGACTTCGAAGGCAACACCACCGAAGCCAATAAGTGGCATCACCTCTTCAAAGACTTCCGACTGTCCGAAGACCTCGGTCTCCACGCATGGGTCACCTGCCCATTCATCGAAAACAAACTCGCCGAAGAGGCAGACAAGTGGAAAGACCGATATGTCCCGTGGGAAGATCGACGACTACTGGTAGAATTTTCATAGACCAGCAGTTGCCAGCCACGGTCCTTGACCCGCGAACCGCGGGTCTTTTTTGCTCGAAGCTCCGACCGACTTAATTTTTTAAAAAATTAAGTCTTGACATCTATGCGATTTTATGCGATAATGCTTTATCGGTTGGAAAAAGCCAGCCGATTGGGACGGGCAAGTCCCACGCTCTTTGACAATTTAAACTACGGAGGTTCACCATGAGTGAAGCTAACCCTACCCCTGTGTTCGTTTACAACGATGGAGGCCGAAAGGCCGCAGGCTACAAAGGCAGCGCAGACGACTGCGTTTGTCGAGCCATCGCCATCGCAGCGCAACTCCCCTACCAACAGGTCTATGACCGACTGGCAGAAGGAAACGCCTCGCAGCGTAAATCGAAACGCACGGGCAAGCAGTCCCGATCAGCCCGTAACGGTATCTATACCAAGCGTAAATGGTTTAAGGACTACATGCTTGAACTAGGCTTCGTCTGGACCCCTACGATGCAGATCGGCAGCGGGTGCCAAGTCCACCTCAAAGCTGATGAGCTACCGGGCGGACGTATCATCTGCTCAGTATCTAAGCATTACGTCGCAGTCATCGACGGTGTTATCAACGACACCTACGATTGCTCCAGAGACGATAAGCGATGCGTCTACGGCTACTGGACCATGCCTCAATAACCACGGCCCCCGGTCCACGGATCGGGGGTCTTTTTGCGTCGATCACGGCCCACGGGGTAACAAATTGAACGCGCTTTCCTTATATATAGAGCCAAAATCAAAAAAATATTTTTTAGCAAAAATGGCCGTAACCGGTGTAACCGTGTAACTTTGGGCAAAAAGTCTTTTATATATATAGACTTAGAAGAAACACAAAGTAGAAATCAAAAATGTAACGTAACCAAAGTTTGTGTAACCTGTAGAGGGCGAAAGTGCGTTAAGGGGGTCGTGGCAAATTTTTTTTAAAAATATTTTTCTGGCTATATATAAACAAAGCGGTTAATTTGTGGTAAACTATCGGTAATTAACTGGAGTTTGTCATGGCACGACCAAAGAAGACCGACACTGCAAAATCCACACCTGTCGTGGCCAAGCGTGGCCCCGGCAGACCGAAGGCAACCCGGACGCAGCAATTGACGCGACGGCAAGAGCTGTTTGTCAAAGAGCTGGTTTCGAAGGATGGCCAGATCACCATGAGGGAAGCGGCAATCAATGCCGGGTATCCTGTTAGCTCGGCGCATACCCGGGCATACGAATTGACCAATCCGCACATAAGCCCGCATGTTGTGGCAGCGATCCAAGCTTACCGGGCGGAACTGGACGAAAAGTTTGGCGTGACATACCAGCGGCATTTGCGTGACTTGCAGGTGATCCGTGACATGGCACTCCAGAACGGCGCATATTCGGCAGCCGTCCAAGCCGAATATCGACGGGGGCAAGCGCAGGGCGACATCTATGTCAGCAAATCAGAAATACGCCACGGCAGCATCGACAGCATGAGCAAAGATGAAGTGCTGAAGGCGTTGCAGGAGATTAAACAAAGCTATGCCCCGATCACTATCGACGTTACTCCCGAAGGACAAAACAATCCCCAGAACCGCGACAAAGCGCGAGTCCGACTTTTGGCAAATGATGAAGACGGGGATTTCAAAGACATCGCGGAAGCTGAGAACGACTAGGCTTGAAACTTGGGCTATGCCCGGGGTGCCTGACGTTTTAATCTGCGACGAAGAGGGACACTTTCATTTTGTAGAGCTGAAGGTCACGGGGGGCAAAGCCGTCGAGTTGCGTCCCCATCAAGTGGCTTGGCTTTCAAACCACAGTCATGCCAGCGCGTGGGTTTTGGTCTTGAAGAAAAAGACGAAGACACTGCCGCAGCGCATATGCCTTTACCCTGCCAGCGCAGCGATGGACCTGAAGCTGGAAGGCTTGGAAGTCGACCCGCTTTACGAAGAAACCGACACGATTTGTTGGGATTTCATTTTGGACTTGATTTGTCCCATAGGATCGCATAATATCGCATAGTCTCTTTTAACTTACGGAGGATATGAGATGGAACACAACATTTTGTTTGAAGAAGAGTTACCGTTGAATCACGAGCCTAGCTTAGATCATTGGGCGCATCTTATTGCTAAAGATGAAATAGATAACGGTGGGAATAACTACGACTATGAGTATGAACAGGCGTGGCATTATTTGGATGCGGAGTTCAACTACAACTATGAGCACAGGGAGCAAGCGTGATGAAAGATTATGAGATGGAACAGAAATACCTTGAAGCCGCACAGGCAGATTATGAAGCGCTGTATAAAGACCGCGACATGATCCATTATTTGGCGGAGCTTTACGTCGCACTGCACAAGCTGGACCCGGAAAACTACAACATTGATTCGCACTGGTCGCTGGCCGAGGAGGTAGACGCATGACGTATGACGAACGACACGGCGGCCCGTTTGATCGTGGGGGCGCAGACTTTTGGTATGGCCGCGGGTTTAATCCGCATTATTACAAGGGGGCAACCTACTCGACCGACCGGGTTGAGCTTGCCGACATGACACCGGAGGAAATAACCGCTTATACCGTGGGCTATCGGGAAGCCGAAGAGCGCGGGGATCAAAAAGACTGGGGGGATGATTGTGTTTCTGCTTAACTTGTTTGGCCGTTTGTTCTGGGGCAAAGAGCAATGGGAAGAATTTGAACGCAAGCAACGGCAGCCCAAACCGATGCGCCGCCAGCCTATAAGGGCCAAGCGCAAGCGACGCTAATTTTTGAAAAAATAATCCCGCTTGACCGCGGGATTTTTATTCGTTATGATATGCGATAAATCTTATATCACAACGGAGGGTAAACCATGTTAAAGACTATTGAAATTAGCGCCGCCACGAAGACGGCAGGCATTGCGGTAACCTACCGCGCAGGCACCGGCGAGAAATACGGAACATGTCCGGCCTCTTGCAAAATGAATTGCAGCGGCAAGGGGGCGGAACAAATCGACGCCGAATATCTGGACGCATTGCTGGACGCCGTGCCCAGCAAGGGCGTGTCGTTTACTTACTCGCATTTTGGCTGGCACCTTTGGGCCGATAAGCTTGCGCCGGGTAAAACCGTTATCAACTACAGCACCGAAAGCATGATAAGCGCCGCGGCAGCGTCGCGAGCCGTGCCGACTGTTGTGGTCGTCGCGGAATCCGAATGGGGGGACGGCAAGACACTGCGGGCACCTTTATTTGGTGGCACCAATAGCCGCGGGCATTTTGTGCAAACGGGATCGGTCCGGGTAGTCCGCTGCCCGGCAGAATATCGCGCCGGATTTAGCTGCCGCGATTGTGGCAACGGCGAGCCTTTATGCGCCCGGCTGGATCGGGATTATATCATCGGCTTTACAGCGCACGGGTCCAGCAAGAAAAAGGCCGCCGACGTGACGACCCGCGGGGGATGTTATGCCGACGCTGGCCATTGCCGCATTTGGTGGAATGAAACCGCAAACGGGCAGCAAGATGAAACCGACGCGGAAAAGGTCCGGCGCTTTGCGAAGGGATTGCCGCCGCGGTCGATTATCCGGCACCATGTTGCCGGGGATATTGGGGCCGAATAACTTTTTAAAAAATAAGCTTGCAATCTATGCGAGATTATGCGACATTATAGGGGCCGCTCGGGCAATGGGCGGTCCTTTTAACTTTTACGGAGTGTAAAATCATGACTTATCAAACAAACGCAATCGCGCACGGCATCGGCAATTCGGCAGTATCTTCGCAATGGTACAGCCGCCCAGACGATCAAAAGTTTTTGTCGCTGGACGACATGCTGGCCTTTAAGAAAATCGACGCCCAGCGCATGACATCCCGCACGGTCGACACGCACAAAATGCGCATCGTCGGGGAAGTCGACCAGAGCCGTCCCAGTGTCGGCGAAATATTTGTGGAATATAACGACGACAACGGGCGGGACCATTTAAACACCCCGACCAATTGGAGCTTTGGACAGCTTGCCCAGCTTGCGGGGGCACCGTCTGGATATTTGAAAGACTTGCCCGCCCCGCTTGCGGCGGATTGTATTCAATGGGGTTTACGCTATAACCGCGGGCGGGAGCTGGTCAAAGTTTACGGGCACCAAACCGACGGCGGCGAGCTACGGGCCGCAACTGGCCCCGACTATGGCCGGATTTTTGACTGGGAAATTTTGGAACCGATCAAAAACCTTGTGGACGCGTCCGGCGGTCGCTGGAAAGTGCCCGGCATGATGACCGGCAGCCGCAACGGTTTGGCCGTTTACGATCCAGAAATCCCCGTGAGCATGGAAACGACGACGCTATTTGCATCGGATCGGGACGTTTTCGTTTTCTTGGTCGACGACCGCAACCCTATCGAGGTCGGCAAGCTTGCGAACGGCGAGCCCGATTTGATGTTTCGGGGTTTTTATGCGTGGAACAGTGAGACCGGCAGCAAAACCGCCGGGATCGCTGCAATGTATCTCCGCGGGGTTTGCATGAACCGCAATCTGTGGGGCGTCGAAAACTTTCAAGAAATTAAAATCCGGCATACTAAATTCGCCCCCGACCGTTTCGCCATGGAAGCCCGCCCAGCTCTGGAAAGCTTCGCGCATGGGTCGACCACAACATTTGTCGAAGGCGTCGAAGCGGCCAAGGCGGCCAAGGTGGCACGGGACGACGACGACCGGCTGGACTTTTTGACCAAGCGGGCGGGATTATCTGGACGCATGGCCAAGGCAGCGGCGGCCCGTCACATTGTTGAAGAGGGGCGCCCCGTCGAATCCGTCTGGGATGCAGCGCAAGCGATTACCGCAATCGCCCGCGACATTCCCCACCAAGATGCTCGCATTGATATGGAGCGCAAGGCGGGGGCATTGCTGGACAAGGTCGCAGCATAAAACCCAGCGCCGCGACGCTGCAGAACTGGCCGCCTTCGGGCGGCCTTTTTTTTTAGCTTTACTTTTTAAAAAGTTATCGCATATAATCCCAGATACCAGCCGGGCAAGGCTGGCAACCCTTAACCTACGGAGGCCACAAAATGGCAAACATTCACGTTATAAACATTCGCCCCAGCGACTCTATGCTGGACCGTGTCTTAAACCCTGCCGCGGATCGTCGCATTGGAGCGGCCCGCCCCGCCGACATCATCGAAGCGTGCGGGATCATTCCCGACTTTTTTTATACGGCTTGCATTATGTCGAGCAATAGCGACGGCGTCACAACGCTGGACGCTATCGCGGACGGCATGGACGCCGAATATCAAATGGGCGGCTTTTGCTATCCCTTCGGCGGATCGGTCGACGTCGACGGGACATATCACAGCGAATTCGCGGACGATCCAGACATGGCCCCGCTGGCCCGCTTTGGATTTGACGGGCGCTTTTTCTGCTATGTCTATGACTATGGGATAACCGCGATCCGCGACGGGCTGGACGGGCCCTTTAAAATCGCCCGTTTTGATTAAACCCAGCGCGACCGCTGGACACTGGGCCGCCTTCGGGCGGCCTTTTCTTTTTTAACTTTACTTTTTTAAAAGTTATCGCATATAATCGCATTCGACGGGGGGCAACCCGTCGCAACTTTTAACAACTACGGAGACCATACCATGATTGAACTTAACACCGACCACGAATTTTTGATTAAACTTTCCGACGACTTGGGAGACAGCGAAACCGCCCGCGACATCCGCATTGCCGCGCAGGACATCAAAAACCTGACCGACTATATAGAGCGGCTGGAATGGAACATTAACCAAATGTCAAGCG
>Ga0222715_10000869_pt1 | contig 29944 bp, 48 predicted proteins | sample C33_9DmetaG_FD_165056 | JGI IMG/M metagenome (GOLD analysis project Ga0222715, IMG submission 165056) | Estuarine water microbial communities from San Francisco Bay, California, United States - C33_9D | ecosystem: Environmental > Aquatic > Marine > Unclassified | place: USA: California...
GAAAAAGAAGAAATGGAATATGCTACTAAAGCAGAACTTTCTGAAATTAAGGCAATGATTGACGAAATCAAAGCAATGATTGAACCTAAAGAAGAAATGAGCGAAGAAGTAGTAGAAAATACTATTAAATCAGAAGAAACAACAACCAAAACGGTTTACGCATCAGAAGAAGAAGAATTATCTGCTGAAACACCAGTAGAGAAAATTACTCACAACCCTGAAGCAGAATCTAAACCAAACTTAAATCTATACGCACAAAAAAGAAATATGACTACTGCGGATAGAGTATTACAAAAAATAGCAAACATTAAAAAATAAATTTAAATTATGGCAACTACAACAAGTATCACAACTACTTATGCAGGAGAATCAGCAGGACAATATATCTCTGCTGCTCTTTTAAGTGGTTCAACTATTGAAAACGGTGGAATTACCGTTAAACCAAACGTAAAGTTTAAAGAAGTAATCAAAAAAGTAGCAACTGATGACATCGTAAAAGATGCAGGGTGCGATTTTGACCCAACTTCTACTATCACACTTACAGAAAGAGTTTTACAACCTGAATTTCAGCAAGTAAACTTACAACTATGTAAGAAAGATTTCCAAAATGATTGGGATGCTATCTCTATGGGATATTCTGCATTTGACAGTTTACCTCCTTCATTTTCTGATTTCTTAATTTCTCACGTTGCTTCTAAAGTAGCACAAAGAACTGAAACTTCTATCTGGGAAGGTACAACAGCAACAAACGGACAGTTTGATGGATTAACTACACTACTTGATGCAGATGCTGCTCACACAGGTGGTTCTAAAATTGCAGGAAGTGCGGCAATTGGTGCAGCTTCTACGGTTATTACAGAATTAGGGTCTATTGTAGATGCAATCAATTCAAATATTTACGGTGGAGAAGATTTAAATATCTATATTTCTCAAAATATTGCACGTGCTTACGTAAGAGCATTAGGTGGATTTGGTGCAGCAGGATTAGGTGCAGCAGGTACAAATGCAATGGGAACTCAATGGTGGAATAACGGAAGTTTAACTTTTGACGGAGTTAAATTATTCGTAGCTAACGGATTAGCTGATAACACAGCAATAGCTGCTGAAAAATCTAACTTATTCTTTGGTACTGGTTTACTAGCAGACCACAACGAAGTAAAAATTATTGATATGGCTGACATTGATGGTTCTCAAAATGTAAGAGTTGTAATGAGATTTACAGCAGGTGTACAATACGGAATTGTAGAAGATATCGTATCTTACGGTATCTAGTAAAAAAGATTAACTAACTTAAGGGGTGGGTAAGCCGAATTTGTGCCTATCTACCCTTTTTTAATATAAAAAAATATGGCTTGTGATTTAACCAAAGGTAGAAAAGAACCCTGCAAAGATGTGGTTGGTGGTCTTAAAGCTGTTTACTTTACTGATTTCGGAGATTATGGAACGGTAACAGAAACAGACGATGAGATTACTGATATGACAGGAACTTTTGTAGCTTTTAAATATGAATTGAAAGGGAATAGTAGCTTTGAACAAGCTATTACTTCTTCACGTGAAAACGGAACGACTTTCTTTGACCAAACTTTGACACTTACTTTGAAAAAATTAAGTAAAGAAGATAACAAAGAATTAAAACTATTAGCTTATGGTAGACCACACGTAGCAGTTGAAGATTATAACGGTAATGTATTTGTTATGGGTCTTGAACACGGTGCAGAAGTAACTGGCGGAACTGTTTCAACTGGTGCTGCAATGGCTGACCTATCAGGATATACTTTAACGCTAAACGCACAGGAAGTAAAACCTGCTAACTTTGTAGACAGTCCAACTGCTGCTGACCCATTTGCAGGAATGAGTAGTGCAACTGTAACAGTAACAGAAGGTACAAACTCTTAAACCGAGTTTCATTTTGATAAATTAGGGTGGCTATATGCTGCCCTTTTTTTTGCTTTATAAATAACAAAAAACAAATAATATTATTGTATATATATGATAGTATTAGAAGAAAGTGCATCGTCACAAACAATCAATTTTATACCACGTCAATTTGTAAGCGGAGATAGTTATAATGTAACTATTGTGAATGAAACTACAAACACGGAGGTTTATAATCAAGATACTACTGCAATAACAGAACACTTATACCACAATCAATATAGTGCGGTGTTTCCAGTAAAGCAGGATATTACATACACAATAACAATAACAGGAACTGAAGTAGTATATAAGGATAAAATCTTTTGTACTAATCAAGCTGATGTTACTTCTTATAGTGTTAACGAAGGTGCATTTATTTTTAATGATACAGATAACGAATTTATTACCGTATAATGGATAATTTACATATACTTAATTTAGCTTCATACAATAGACCTAAAATTAGCGAAGATAAAAATCGTGATTGGGTTAATTATGGAGATAACAATGATTACTATTCTTACTTAATTGACCTTTACACAAACTCAACCACTAATAACGCTATTATAAACGGTGTTAGTAATATGATTTATGGTAAAGGGTTAGATGCTTTAGATAGTAGCAGAAAACCTAACGAATACGCTTCTATGCGTTCTATATTTTCTGATAGTTGTTTAAGAAAAATAACACTTGATTTAAAACTATTAGGAGAAGGTTCTATACAGGTGTTATACAAAGATGGTAACGTAGTAAAGGGAGAACATTTTCCACGTCAAACACTACGAGCAGAAAAGTGTAACGAAGATGGAGAGATAGAAGCATACTATTACTATCACGATTGGGCAAACCTAAAAAGAAGTGATAAGCCAAAAAGAATAGCAGCATTTGGATTTGGTAACGGTACAGAACCCGAAGTAAAAATTATAAAAAGGTATGTATCGGGTTACGATTATTACTGTCCAGTAGACTATCAAGGTGGTTTAGCGTACGCAGAACTAGAAAGCGAAGTATCTGATTACCTTATTAATGATGTACAAAACGGTTTTAGTGGAACTAAAGTAGTAAACTTCAATAACGGTGTACCAGACAAAGAAAAACAAATACAAGTTAAGAACGATGTAATGCGTAAATTGACTGGTGCAAGAGGCGAAAAAGTAGTAATTGCATTTAACAATAACGCAGAATCAAAAACAACTGTTGACGATATACCATTAAACGATGCACCTCAACACTACGAGTATTTATCTAATGAGTGTTCTAATAAGTTAATTGTAGCACACAGGGTAACAAGTCCTTTACTTTTAGGAATTAGAACAGAAAACAACGGTTTAGGCTCAAATGCAGACGAAATAAAGACCGCTGCGCTACTTTTTGACAACATAACAATAAAACCATACCAAGACTTAATTACCGATGCCCTAGACGATATATTAGCGGTTAACGGTATTAGTTTAAAACTTTACTTTAAGACTTTACAACCTTTAGCATTTATAGAAACTGATAATGCTATTACAGATGAAGCACGAGAAGAAGAAACAGGAGTAAAAGACGAACTAACATTATCTAAAGAAGAAAGTTTTGATGATAGTGAAATGTTTGATTTACTTAATGAGTTTGGAGAAGAAGAAGATTTAGAAAATTGGGAATTAGTAGATGAAAGGGAAGTAGATTACGACCAAGAAGAAACGTTAGATAAAATGATTGGTTTAGCTTCTACAGGAACTGCAAGACCAAACGCTAAAAGTGAACAAGATGGGGAAGCTGACGATATGCGTTTTAAAGTACGTTATCAATATGCACCATTAAAAACACAAGCAAATAGTAGAGATTTTTGTAAGAAAATGGTAAATGCTAAAAAGATATACCGTAAAGAAGATATTACACAAATGAGTACTAAAGCGGTAAATGCAGGATGGGGATTAAGTGGAGCAGCTACTTACGATATATGGCTTTATAAAGGCGGTGGTGCTTGTCATCATTTTTGGATGCGCAAAACATATATGGCAAAAGACGTACAACCTGATGCAACTAACCCAAATGCAGAAGTAAGCGTAAATAAGGCAAAGAAAGAAGGTTTTAAACCTGAAACAAACGACAAACGAGTGGCTAAACGCCCAAAGGATATGCCTAATCAAGGATTTGTAAATAAATAAGAAATGGCAGAAGCATTATTAATAACTAGAAAAGACGTAGTAAAGTTTACTGCAATGAACGGTAATGTAGATACTGATAAATTTATCCAGTATATAAAGATTGCCCAAGATGTACATATCCAAAACTATGTAGGAACGGAACTTTTAAAGGCTATTCAAGCAAAAATAACAGCGAGTACTTTAACAGGGGACTATTTAGCCCTTGTAACGGACTATATAAAGCCTATGCTGATACATTGGGCAATGGTTGAATACTTACCCTTTGCAGCATATACAATCGCTAATAAGGGCGTTTATAAGCATAGTTCAGAAAACTCTGAAAACGTATCAAAAGAAGAGGTAGATTTTTTAATGGAAAAGGAACGTGATATTGCACAATATTATACGGATAGGTTTATATCTTATATGAGTTTTAACGCAAGTTCAAAGTTTCCTGAATACTACACAAATAATAACGAGGATGTATATCCTGATAAGGATGCAAGTTTTGAAGGATGGGTACTGTAAAATATAAACCAAAACAAGAAAACGTAAATAAGTTAAAACAGTACTTAGCTTATATAACAAAAACTAAAAAAAGTAATTGTAATAATATAAATAACATTAAATGAGTTGGGGTTCTATATATTCTGTTTCTTGGTGGGGAAACACAAACGAAGCAAATGGTTGGGGTATTGTTTATCCTTTTGATTCTGATAAATCATATTTTACAGCAGATACCACATTAGTAACATCAGATACAACTCAATATAAAGCAGACGCAACAGAATTTTAATATATAAAAATGGCACAACAACAAATTAATATTGGAACAACCGCTAATGACGGAACGGGAGACCCATTACGCACGGCATTTGATAAAACTAACGACAACTTTAATGAAATCTATGCAGATGATTTTGTTACAGGAAGTAGGTTAGCAGATGATTCAGTAGATTTTGATAAACTAGGAGCAGAATTTACAACTACCGCAGCAGTAACAACTGCATTAGATTTTGGTTCAGCACAAGTATTCACAAAGACTATGACAGCGGACACTACATTCACTTACTCAAATGTAGGTATTGGAATGGTAAAAGACTTTATTCTAACAGGAGCATTTGTACCCACTTTTCCAGCAGGAACTAAAACAATAGCAGGAACTTATGACGGTTCTGTTTCAAACCTTATTCAAATAGTCGCAGTAGCTAGTGGAGATTACTGGATGTCAATTTCAAAAGCACAATAAAATGAAAGCAAAAGATTTTAACGGAACAATTAGAACTTATAGAAGATTGCCAAATGTTTGGGAAGATGACAACGGTGTACACTTAAACTTTAGAAAAGCTAACCACGCTTCTTTTGGGTTTTATGATGTTGTTAAGCCAAGCTACGATAGTATTAGTCAAAGACTAGGTTCTATTGAGTTTGATAGCGAAAACGAAGTATTTACTTATCCTGTAATTGATATTGACTTTGATGCCACTTATGAAGTATCTACGCCTATTGTAGATGAAGATGGAGAAGCAGTATTAGATAGTGATGGAGAACCAACTTATGACGTAACTACTGAAAGCACTTACAAGATTGACGAATTAAAGTCAGGTAAAAAGAAAGAGGTAAACGAAGAAGCAGGAAGGTTACTAAAGCCAACTGACTGGTATGTAATTAGAAAATCAGAAAGAGATATTGAAATCCCTACTGATATTGCTACCGAAAGAGCGGATATTATTACAAAGGCTAACGGATTTGTAGATGCTATTGATGCACTAGAAACTGTAGAGAGCGTTTTAAGATATACGTTTGCGTATTACCCAAGTGAAGATTTAGTATAATTTAATTTAAGATATGTTAGGCAAAAGAATTATCAATACTGCAACAGGGGCAGGAGCAGCCTGTACAACAGATACAGTTCAAATATTAGATGGAGTACCATTCCAGTCTATTGCAACATATCAATTTGAGAGTGATGCTGATGACTTAACTGGTAATTATGACGGTAATGATAGTAACGTAACGTATGCTACTGGTAAATTTGGTAATGCAGGGGAGTTTAATGGGAGTAGTTCTAATGTTACATTACCTGCAGGAATTAATAAAAACAATAATTTTAGTTGGTCTTTTTGGGTCAATTTTGATAGTTTAACTGATTATGATACAACTATTGCTTTCCAAAACACATATAGAAATTATTTAGATATTTTAGCTAATGGAACTCTTCATTTTTATGATGGTGTAAGTTTAAATTCGCCTACAGGAACTGTTACTACAGGAACTTGGTATCACGTTGTTATAACTAAAAGTTCTTCTACAGGAAGAAAAATGTACTTAAATAATTCTGTAGTTGCAAGTGATTCAGGCACAACTAATTCTATTAGTGGAGGTGGACAAAATATGATAGGTGCTTATAATAGTGGTAGTTCAACCCTTTATTATTTGGATGGCAAAATAGACCAAGTAAGAGTATACGACAAAGCACTTTCAGCAGGAGCGGTAACAAGCCTTTATAATGAAACAGTTGCAACTGCATCTAATAGTTATATAAATCTACCTTCTGGAGTAGCATACTACAAAATGTCTGATGCTACAGACGAAACAGGTTCTTATGATGGGACTGCTAGTAATGTTAATTTCAACGTAGCAGGTAAGTTTGGTAATGCTGCTGTGTTTAATGGTAGTAGTAGTGGAATTAATTTACCGAGTTCTTTAAATGCTAATGTAATTGACGCTACAGGAGCTTTTTCTATCTCTATGTGGATTAATGCAAATGACATAAGTACTATTCAATATTTATTTTGTGCTAATACTACTAATAATATAGATTTAGGTATAAATTCAGACAGTCAAGGAGTAGGTAAAATAGTTTGGACAGTTTATAATACAAGTTATTCTTATTTAATTTCAACAACAACGATTACAACAAATACTTGGTATAATATTGTTGTTACATATAACAATGGTTCAAGAGAATTATTTATAAATGGTGTATCGCAAGGAACTGCAACGAAAACTTTAGTAGAAAGTAGTATAGAACCAACGTTGGGTTATAGAAATACAGGTGGTTCGGTTCGTTTCAACGGCAAAATAGACCAAGTACGCATATTCGACAGAGCAATAACATCAGACGAAGTAGAAACACTTTATAACGAAGTACAGTGTATTCCTACTATTGTACCTACAGATAATTTTGAGCCTGTTATATATGATGGTAATGGTGGTACTCAATCTATATCTTCTTTGGATTTCCAACCTGATTTGGTTTGGATGAAAAACAGAGACCAAGCATTTAATCATAGACTTGCTGATTCTGTAAGGGGTGCTACAAAGTATTTAATAACTAATTTAACTAATGCAGAATCAACAAACTCACAAACATTAACTTCATTTAATTTAGATGGATTTACAGTTGGCTCTGATGCTGGGGTAAATTATAATAATAGTTTACAAGTCGCTTGGAACTGGAAAGCAGGAGGAGCAGCGGTATCAAACACAGATGGAACAATTACAAGTCAAGTATCAGCTAATCAAGATGCAGGGTTTAGTATTGTGAAGTGGACTAACACAGTAAGTGAAGGCAGTATAGGTCACGGATTAAATCAAAAACCTGAACTTATAATAGCAAAGAATTTGGATGTAAGTGCTAATTGGATTGTTTATACAGATATAATTGATGGTTCAATGGACTATTTAAGATTAAATACAACTGATTCCAAAGGAAATAGTGGAAGGACATTACCTACATCAAGTGTTTTTTATTTTGCAAGTGATACTAATGACTACATCGCCTACGCCTTCCATTCAGTAGAGGGATACTCTAAAGTCGGTTTTTACGAAGGAACTGGAGCAGCAGGGAATAGTATTGTAACAGGGTTTAGACCTGCTTTTGTGATGATTAAGCGTACAGATTCAACAGGTAGTTGGGAAATGATAGACAACAAAAGAAGTCCAGAAAACGTAAGAGACAGGGTTTTATTTGCAAACTTATCAAATGCTGAACAACAAGGAGACACTCTTGGTTACTATCCAACAAACTTTTTAAGTAATGGCTTTGAACTTTTACAAGGTAGTAACGGATATAACGCAAACGGTGGTTCATACATCTTTATGGCATTTGCAGAAGAGAACGTACAACCAGAACCAGAGTTAGCTAATAGTTTTAACGTAGTTACTTATACAGGTAATGGTACAGATATAACTGTTAATACAGGTCTAAAACCAGATATGGTTTGGATAAAAGAAAGAACAAGTACTTCAGCTCATAGGATAGTTGATTCCGTAAGGGGTGACAAAAAAAGAATATTTACAAATCTAACCAACGCAGAAAGCGAGGCTGCAGCAGGTGAGGTTCTTCTTGATAACGGATTTCAAGTTGGGGCAGATAATGGTAGTAATCAAAGCGGAGAAGATTACGTAGCTTGGTGTTGGAAAGCATCTAATGACAGTACTATCGATAATGAAGGTAGTATTTCAAGTGTGGTTAGTGCGAATCCTGCAAGTGGGTTTAGTATTGTGAAGTGGGCAGGAAATAATACCGCAGGAGCTACTGTAGGTCACGGATTATCTTCCGCTCCTGAAATGATTATCATTAAAAATTATAGTCAATCGATTGGTCAAAGATGGGTTATTGGACACAACAATATGGCTTCTTCCTCGCCTTGGAATTATTATCTTGAATTTGATACAGGTGCACGTGCGGTTAATAATTCAAGGTCATTCAATGGAACTGCTCCAACATCTTCGGTATTTAGTGTTGGAAATGATACTCAAGTTAATTCTGACGATATGATAGCCTACTGCTTCCATTCAGTAGATTCTTATCAGAAAGTAGGGAGTTATAGTGGAGGTTCTTCAGGTAGTTCAAATGTTATAACTACAGGGTTTAAGCCAAGATTTTTATTAGTAAAAAGAACTGATATAGCAGGAGATGCTTGGCAAATGTTTGATAGTATTAGAGGAGGCGGTGATACATTTGATAATTATCTTCAAGCTAATGAAGCATACGCTGAAACATCTTATTCGTTAAGAGAAGTAAATTTTGCTAATAACGGATTTTATTGGACTAATGCTGAAAGCGGAACAAACATATCAGGAGGAACCTACATCTATTTAGCAATAGCATAATGCAAGATTTGAAGATAGCTTTTACTAATATATTTGCACTTGGGTTAAGTGTTTCAGAAGCAAACCCAGTATTACAAACAGTATCTTTAGTATTAGCTATCGGATATACTATAATTTCAATATATAAAAAACTAAAATAATGGCAAAGATTGATTTAGACGGAGACGGTAAAGCAGACGTTTCAATTAGTATATCACAAATAATTACTATAGCAGTAATGTTTGCTTCTATAATTGGTTCTTACTATACGTTAAGTGCCAAGATAGATACTAATACAGCGGAGGTTAAGAAGCTAAAGTATAACGAAAAGGAGTATACTTGGAAGAATCAAAGGGAATTAGAGAAAGAGATAAGAGAAATAACCTTAGAGATGAGGGATTTTATGAAAGACTTGGAGTATCTAAAGATTGATAAAAAAAGGAAATAAGTTGCTTTTTAAGTGGCTTTTTGTATATTAACAAGAAATATATTACTTATGGATAAGATAAAAGAACTAGCTAAAAAAGGGTGGTTTTTATTGAAAGCACAAATTATAAAGGATTGGAATGGAAACTTATTTAGTAAAGGTAAACTTATCTTTATTGGTGGTGTTTTATTGTTAATCTTAATTGGCTTAATTACAAAATGAACCTTAAATTCTTTTCCCTATCAGAGTTTGATTGTCCTAGTTTACCTAATTCAGGTAAGAATATGGATATTAACTTTCTTTATAAACTTGAACACGCAAGAGAACTTGCAGCAATACCATTTAAAATCACAAGTGGTTACAGAACAGCAGACCATAACAAAACAGTCGGAGGTGTGCCTAACTCAAGCCACCTTATCGGAGTTGCAGCAGATATTGCTGTTGGAAGCGGAAGTGAAAGATACATTATACTTAATGCCCTTATTAGAGCAGGATTCAAACGTATTGGAGTTGCAAAAGGATTCATCCACTGTGATACAGATGACTCCAAGTCAAACTCTGTTTGGACTTACTAATACCGTAGGCAATACCTTATGTCTGACAAAAAGAAATTTAAAGATACCCAAGTAGGACAGTTTCTATTAAAGAAGATACCTGACGTTGTTAATGCAGTAGCAGGAGATACTTTAGCAGGGAACGTAATACAAGCCATTATAGGCGGTTCTGGGATGTCAGAGGAGGATAAGTCCGTAGCACTAAAGAAACTTGATTTAGAGAGGGCTGAGATAGACGGAATAACTCGTAGATGGGTTGCTGATTCTCGTAGTGGTTCTTGGTTAGCTACTAATGTTAGACCATTAACTTTGATATTCTTTTCTGTAGCTTATGTTATAGGTTGGTTTTATGGTTTAGAATTGAACTCAATAACTGGCTTGTTATCTATTGTTATTGGTGGATACTTCGGCTCTAGGGGTGTAGAAAAAGTGTTTGGAGACAAGCTACATAAATAATTTGTTAATAACTTTTAGTTTAAAAAGTTTACATTTTAAAAAAAAACGAAGTAACTTTGGTGGGTAGTGGGAAACTAACTACTTTATTATATATTTTAATTTTTATAAAAATTTAATTAATAAATAAATGTCAGAAGATTTAACAATAAGAAATTTAGCAGAAAAAATTGCTAAAGATTTTCAATTATCTGTAAAAGAAAGAACAGATAGTATTTTAGAATTAGATGCTATATCATATACTAACTTAGGTATAGATAGTACTAAAGCTGAAACAAATAAAGTTAAATCAGATAGTAAATATTTATATAAGTTAATTAAAGGATTTAATGAAACTGATGGTAAACTATTACTAAATCATCTTGATTCGTAAAACAATGCCTAAGACAGCTAAAAAACCGACAAGAAGTAAGCTAGTAAAAAAACTAGACACGGTATTTAGTCAATACATAAGAAGAAGCAATGCGGACAACAATGGATATTGTACTTGTGTTACTTGCAATAAGACTTTCCATTGGAAAGAAATTCAAGCGGGACACTTTATGAGTAGGAAACATTATTCTATACGTTGGGATGAACGTAATGTAAAACCCCAGTGCGTAGCTTGTAATGTATATAGAGCAGGAGAACAATATAAATATTCTATTTTTTTAGGTACGGAACTTGCAAATGTATTATATTTACAAAGTAAAGAATTAGTCAAGTTTACAAATTATGAATTAGAAGATATGATAAACGATTACAGCGACAAGCTGAAAAAACTTACTTGATTTTTTCTTGTATATTGTTCTTTGTTTGAAAGGGGTAGGATTAATTTCTTACCCTTTTTTTTGTTATGTTAATTTTTTTTTATAACTTTGTGATATGGAACAATTTACAAAAGCAGAACTCTATGGCAAGGTACAAGAACTGCAATACGAAAAAGAACAATTACTAAATCAATTAATTTTAACACAACAGAACAATGGCTAAAGAAACAAACATTAACCAGAAGCTGTTTAACTTACAGCAAGAGATTGGAACTATTAGCAAAGATGCTAAGAACCCATTTTACAAATCAAAGTATTTCGATATCAATTCACTTATCAAACAATTACAACCTTTACTTAAAAATCATAGATTACTTTTACTACAACCGATTGAGGAAGATATGGTAGTAAGTAAGTTGATTTGTATTGATGGTACTGGTGGCGTTATAAGTGCTTTAAAGCTGCCAGAAATAAACGACCCACAGAAGTTAGGTTCTGCAATTACATACTACAGAAGATATACATTAGGTTCGCTACTTGGATTACAAGCAGAAGATGATGATGGTAATACAGCGAGTGGTAAAACCGAAAACAAAACAGAAGAGTTAAAATGGCTAAACCCTAATACAGTAGAATACAGTAAAGCGATAGAATACCTTAAAGCAGGTGGCTCAATAGATGCGATTAAAACTAAATACAAGGTGTCTAAAAAAGTAGCTGATGAACTCGCAAAATTGTAAAATAAAAAAAGTATATTACACAACCAATTATAATAACAAATCAATTAAAATAACTATTTATGGAAATTACAGGAAACATCAAATTAATTTTGGACACGGAAACGGGAACGTCTAAAGCAGGAAAAGAATGGGCTAAAAGGCAAATTGTAGTAACTACACAAGAAACCTACCCACAAGATATAGCTATCGACTTTATGGGGGATAAGATTACTCAAATAAATAAGTTTGAGGTAGGAAACCCTGTAACAGTATCAATCAACATTAGAGGTAATGAGTACAATGGAAAGTACTACAACTCTATCAACGGTTGGAAAATAGCTAATCATATAGGAAACGTAAGCAATAGCGAACAGCAACCTGCGAGAGAAGAAACAGCAGATTTATCATTTTAATTTAATTGGGGGTTAATAGCCCCCTTTTTTTATACATATATGAGAAAACTTAGAGAGGATGAAGAATTTCCTTTAGACTTTTGGAATTATTTAGTAAACCCAATAACTGGTTACTATATAAAAAAAGAAGATGAAAATTCATTAAAAATAGAGCGTAAATATAATAAGATGGCACAGTAAGTATGATAGCACAGGCAAAGAAACTACAAGACAAAATATTAGATATAAAGTACGGAAGAGTAAAGGAGGGTTTAAAAATAGGCGTTCCAGAGATTGACGAGTTTATAAGATTTAAAAGAAATACATTAGCAGCAATAGGACACGCAAACGTGGGTAAGACTACAACTCTAATTTATTTTTATGTATTATGGGCAAAGATGCACAATCTTAAATTTTTAATTTGGTCAAGTGAAAATACACCTGAATCAATTTTAAGAAAGATTATAGAGTTTTATATGGGTAAACCTATTCAACAAGCTACTGATACGCTAATTAATAATGCAGTAGAGTGGGCTAATAGTCGTTTTAAGATTATAGACGTAGAGGAATTGTATACATATAAGAGTTTGTTAAAAGAAGCACAACAGATAAAAGATGCGTGGAAATATGATGGTTTACTTATTGACCCTTATAATTCATTATCTAAAGATGCAGCTATCTTAAAAATGGTTGGTAACTCACACGATTACGATTATCAAGTATTAAGTGAATTAAGAATTTTTAGTAGACAAAATGATATACAGGTTTGTGTAAATATGCACGGAGTGAGTTCGGCATTAAGACAAGTACATCACGCAGGACACGAATTTGAAGGATTAACAAGACCATTAGCGATGAGTGATGCAGAGGGTGGTTCTAAGGTTTCTGCAAGGTTTGATGACATTTGGACTTTACATAGGTACGTTTCCCACCCTACTGATTGGATGTATTCGCATATACACGTACAGAAAATTAAAGAAAATGAAACTGGCGCTAGACCTAGCCCCTACGAGCAGCCAGTAAGTTTAAAGATGAAAATAAATAATGTAGGATTTGAGTTTTTAGGAAAAGATTTAATGCACAATAAACAACCAGTACAAACATTTAAACTATGATAGTAATAGGGTCTTTACTAATAATTGCACTTGTATTTATATTTATAGGGCATAACAAGGGTGCAGATATTATTATAAGTCCTATTAAAGGAATGATGTTTGGATTTTTATATCACAAAGAACAATACGAAGAAGGAAACGAGTACACATTACAAACTGTAATAGGTATAATTAGTATAACCGTGATATGGATAAACCAAGTGAATGGCTCGGAATAGTAGCTAAAAGGCATAACGAGTGGATTAAAATAGTAAATAGCTTTGGCGAGTTTAATTATGCCGAAGATTTTGTACAAGAAATGTATTTGGTAATTTACAAATATGCTGATGAAGATAAAATTATTAAAAATGGTAATGTCAGTCGTGGTTATATTTATTTTACTATTCGCGCTATTTTTTTCCAATATTATAATAGTAAGAAAAGAATTAAAAAGGTTTATATTGATGATGATGAATCTACCCTACAAATTCAAGACTATTCGGAAATGGATGAACAAGTAGCATACAATGGTATATGCCAACTAATAGACGAACATATAGACAATTGGCGTTGGTATGAAAAGAAGTTGTTTACTCTTTACAGGGATTCACATTTAAGCATTAGAGGTATAGCAGCGGAAACTGGTATAAGTTGGGTAAGCATATATCATACTTTAAAAACAGCAAAGCAAGAACTAAAAGAAAAGTTTGGAGAAGATTACGATGACTATAAAAATAACGACTACGAATTAATTTAAAAACTATGGAAGAATTTAAAGGTGATAAGCGTTCAAAGGCTTACAAACAATGGAAGAAGAACCACGCTAATAAAAGCGAAGGTGTAGGAGATACGGTAGAGAAAGCATTTAAAAAGGTGGGCATTGATAAAGCAGCTAAGTTTTTAGCAGGAGAAGACTGTGGGTGCGATGAAAGAAAGGAAATACTTAATCACATATTTCCATACCAAAAACCTTTATGTTTTACAGAGGAAGAATACAATTACCTAACAGGTCGTATAGGTAAAATGAACAAGGTTACGATAGAAGAACAAAAGCAAATACTATCTATATACAATAGAGTTTTTAAAGATAAAAAAGAACTTACAAGTTGTAGTAGTTGTTTCTTAAATGGTGTTTGGAAGAAGTTGGAACGAGTATTTAAAGAGTATTCTTAATGATTAACTGGAAGGAAAAGGATTTGTTTGATTACCTTACTCAATGTTGCTATGAAGATTTAGTAAAAGCAAAAAAACAAATGAGTAGATGGGATTGTTACAGCCCTTTATATTCCCACCGAATAGAGTTAAAATGCAGAGGTGCGCACTATGATACTCTTTTAATTGAAAAGAAGAAGTATGATGCTATGATTAATAAATGCGATGAAAATTTAGATATCCCTATGTATATTAATTCTACTCCAAAAGGTATATATAGATTTAATTTGTATATTGTAAAACCAGTTTGGCAAATACAATACCACAATAAAACAACTCAATTTGCAAACACAAATAAAATACCAAAAGAGATAGCAATGTTAGATATAAAAGATGCGGAAATATTATGAATAAGAAACTAAACAATATTAAGGAAGCAGAGTACTATACAAACTTTAATTTAATTGGGGAGCATATAGTTAAATCTAAAAAACTAAAGCCAAAGAATCAAGCCTTAAACGATATGTATTATGCGTGGCAAGAAGTAGGGTTTTATGTACACAACTTAATTACTAATGAGAGAGCATACGAGCAATCTTTAAGCGAATATAGAAGCGACAAAGTAAGAGCGGTTATACGTGCAAGAGAAGCTGAACAGCAAGTAGCTGAATTAAAAGTACAAATAGATAAACTAAAAACTAAAATCAATGTTGGTCTTTAAAATTATATTAGGATATGGCATTTTAAGATTGTTTGAAGCAATGATAGTAAAATCAATAAAAGAAACCAACGATGAGTGATAGCGTGAAAAAGTATAATGAAATGATTGAAGAAGGTAAATGGTCAACCGATAGTACAGGATATTCATATAACAACTTACCTAAAGACCCAATAGTATTGAGTGTAATAGATAAGTATAAGACACGTTCAAGAGATGGTGTTATAAAGTATGGTACAACTCTTTATGATAGCCCTGATGGCTTCTATTCGTTTCTTAATCATTTGCAGGAGGAGTTAATGGATGCTACTTTATATATAGAGAAACTAAAACAACAAAAATGAAAGAAAGTACATTAGTAAAGATGCAAAAAGATTTAAGATTAGTTCAGCAAGTTGCAGTAGTATTATTAAATAGAGTTGAGGTCTTAGAAAAAAAATTAGAAGAAAAAGAGTAGTTGTTAAAAAAATGTTTATATTTACAAAAACAAGACAATTATGTACGAACAATTATTTTATCAATCTTATACTATTACGGAACTAGAACGAATAGTAAACGACCCTAAACAACTTAATGGGTATCGTAAGAGATGCGAACAAGAATTAAACAAACGTAACGAAGAACAACAAGAAATAACAAGATTATGATTACACTATTAAATGGAGAAACGTGGGGTAAGGAAGAAATACTTACTCAAATGTACTCGGATGAATTTTACTATGGGCATTTAGGCAAACACGCTTTAAGCAGTTCAAGCCTTAAAATGATTCTTAAAAGTCCAAAGACTTATAGGAACGTAACAAAGTATGGTGACCCTAACGGAGATAGTCCTGCACTTGCAGCAGGTAAGTTAGCTCATTGGATGGTATTAGAACCTCACAAAATAGATGAACTACATTTCGTGGATGCTTCCACAAAGAACACAAAGATATATAAAGAAGCTAAAGAACAATATGGGGAAGTATTCCTAACAAAAGAAAGAAGCGCAGCCGAAAGATTAACAGATGCAGTTCTAAGAAACGAACACTCTTTAAAACTATTGAACAAATCAGAGTTTGAAGTTCCTGCCATTGAAATGCTGGAGGGATTACCATTTAGGGGTAAAGCAGATATTATACAGGGAGATACAATCATAGACTATAAAACTACCGCTGAACTATCAAGTTTTAAATGGTCAGCTGATAAATATGGTTACGACTTACAGGCTTATATGTATTTAAGATTGTTTAACAAAAAGAAGTTTACATTTTTAGTTATTGACAAGGGAAGTACTGATATAGGAATATTTGAAACAACAGAAGAGTTTATAGCTAAAGGAGAACAAAAGTTTTTTCAAGCAATAGAAAACTATAAGTACTTTTTTGAAGAAGGTAATGATTTAGACCAGTATGTAATGAGAGGAATATTATGATTAATCTCTACAATCAAGACTGTATGGAGGCAATGGCAGGGTTTGAGGATAATCAGTTTGACCTTGCTATTGTTGACCCACCCTATGGTATTGGATTTGGAGAATTTAACAGAACCAATAAAACAAGTGATGGGACAAGAGTTAAAGCAAATAAGTATAAGCATAGTAATTGGGATGATTCAATTCCAACGGATAAATATTTTATAGAATTAAAAAGAATAAGCAAAAATCAAATTGTTTGGGGTGCTAATTATTTCCCCTCATTATGGATTAATGGTTGTAAGGGTTTTATTTTTTGGTATAAAGGGAATCCTGTTCCAAACTTTTCAGATGGTGAATTGGCTTATACAAGTTTTAATAAAGTGGCAAAGCAATTTTATTATAGGTATTATGGAAATTTAGAAGGTAATACTTCATCAAGTAATAAAATACACCCAACTCAAAAACCTGTGGCATTATACGAATGGATTCTAATGAATTATGCCAAAGAGGGAGATAAGATATTAGATACTCATTTAGGTTCGGGTTCAATAGCAATAGCTTGTCATAATTTAGGATATGATTTAGAAGGATATGAATTAGATAAAGATTACTATATTGCAGCAAAGAAACGATTACAAGACCATCAATCACAATTAAGGATGTTTTAAATGATTAAAGAAGAAATAATATAACAGGAACATATGAATAAAGACCAATATGAAAAAAGGTAAAATGTCCTCTATAAGAAGAAAGAGCAATAAGATGTTTAACTATTACGATAAAAATGGAAACATTAAGTTAGAAAAACTAAATAAGAAAGAAACAAAGAAATATATAGAATTGAAAAAAAATGAGCAGATACTATTAGAAGAAAAAAACCGTTTGCCTAAAATTAGAAAAAAGATTAATGGCAAATGGGTAATATTAAAAAGATTTGAATAAAGATATAGTAGAAGAGTTTTACTTACTTGCTTTAATAGATATAGCAAACGGTAAAGATATATCAGAACTTGAGGAGGCTTTAGAGATGTATGAGGAGGTTGATGAGTTTGAAGCCTGTGCAGGAATACTAAAAGCAATACACGAATCTGGATATATGACAATAAGAGAAATAATAAACGAAATAGAAGAAAATGACAAATAAATTAGTACAACAATTAGTAGAAGATTATTATAAACTAAATATAAAATCTAAAACAAGAAGAAGAGAATTTGTAGAGGCTAGGAATATATACTTTAAACTATTAAGGGATAACACCTTGATGACCACAGCAGCAATAGGCAAGACAATGAAGAAAGACCATACAACTGTCTTACACTCCTGCAAGAGAATGAATGAGTGGTTATGCTATGACAAAAAAATACAAAACGATTACAATATTCTAAATACAAGACTAAAGAAAGCGATAGCATCAAACCCTGACTTGTTTAAAGATTCAGTTACAATAGAAGGATTCTATGAGCAGGAATACGAAAGATACAAACAAGATAGCAATTTTAAATATAGAGTGCTAGTAAACAAATACAACTTCTTAAAATCACGTTTAGAGAAGTACGAACCTAATAGAGTTGAACGAGGGGAATTTGATTTAGTTTAACAAAACACTTAAAATCTTATTGTTATAGTATAATTAATAATAATCTTTTTTAATTATGGATAAAAGAAAAAACAATGGTGGGCATACAACAGCAGGGAGAAAGTCCAAAGCTGATGAGGTTGCTTTAATAGAAAAGCTAACACCATTAGAACCATTAGCGTTTGAAGCATTGCAAAAAGGATTAGAACAAAAGGACTTTAAATATGTTCAGTTGTTTTATAATTACTATGCAGGTAAACCAAGAGAAACCAAAGATATTACTATCAACGAGGATTTACCGTTGTTTATGGAGGATTAGGGATAACTAAACCCCTATTCTCTAACCTATATGAGGGTAAAGAAAACAATAGCCTTTTATAAGCTAAAGGAACTACAAAGCAGAATACGAATAGTCAAAGGAGGTACATCAGCTTCTAAGACTATTTCTATTCTTTGTTTACTAATAGACTACGCTATAAAGAATGAAGGCAAAGAAATAAGTGTAGTAAGTGAATCAATACCACACCTTCGTAGAGGTGCTTTAAAGGACTTCTTAGGCATCTTAAAGGGTCTTAATAGGTATAAGGATACCCAGTTCAATAAAAGTACCTTAAAATACACCTTTACAAATGGTAGCTATATAGAGTTCTTTTCAACTGACCAACCAGACAAGCTAAGAGGGGCAAGAAGAACAGACCTATATATAAACGAATGTAATAATGTACCCTTTGACGCTTACAATCAATTAGCAGTAAGAACAAGTGGCACTATATGGTTAGATTATAATCCAAGTAATTTGTTTTGGGTTGAAAAAGAATTAATAGGTAAAGAAGATACGGATTACATTACACTAACCTATAAAGACAATGATGCACTACCTGAATCCATAGTAAGAGAAATAGAAAAAGCAAAAGAGAAAGCAAAGACCTCAACCTATTGGGCTAACTGGTGGAAAGTGTATGGTCTTGGTTTGCAGGGAAACCTTGAGGGGGTATGTATTCCTGACTGGAAAGAGATAGATAACATACCAGAAGAAGCAAGACTATTGGCTTATGGAATGGACTTTGGATATTCAGTTGACCCTACGACATTAATAGCACTTTACAAATGGAATGATGCCTATATCTATGATGAGGTTCTATATAAGAAAGGAATGCTTAACAGGGATATAAGTAGATACCTAACTCAATTAGATATAACAGAAAATATAGTAGCTGATTCAGCAGAACCTAAATCAATAGCAGAACTAAAAGGATATGGTCATTCTATATATGGAGTAACTAAGGGAAGAGATTCGGTAGTATATGGATTGAATCTAATAAACCAAAACGAAATATATGTAACTGCAAGAAGTAAGAACCTTAAACGTGAATTAGCAGGATATGTATGGGCAAAAGACAAAGAAGGAAACCAACTGCAAAAACCTACAGGGGAGCATCCCGACTGCATAGATGCTGCTAGGTATGTATTAACAGACCAATTAGAGAATCCTAACAAAGGAGAATATTTTATATATTAATTTGGTAGTTAAAAAAATGTTTATATCTTTACAGAGTAAAACAAAAACAATTATACAAATGAAAAATAAATCAAACATCAATCAATTTTTAAACTTGAAATTTCAAATTATTGAATCGTTAACAAAACAAGGTTATAAATCAAATTGGACTTATCCAACATTAAAGACCTTAAACATTCATCAAATACATTTCAACGGATAAAACAAACAGGGGGGAAACCCCCTTTTATTAACCAATAATTATATTATGGAAAACAATACAGAGTATATTATGATTAAAAAATTAATTGCTAAAGAAAACAGAAAGCAAGTATTTAAGTATATCTTAGGAGGTGCATTGGCAGGAGTTGGTGGAGCATTAAGTTTGATATTCTTTTTAAATATGTTAGTAGCCTTTGACTGGATTAGTGATGCAATAGTTAGAATCATTGCAGGATTATAAGATGAGGTTAGCCTGTTGGTACGAGCAAATATATGTAGTACAGAAACCCACTAAGCAGGGAGGGTATAAATGCGAAGAGGTTACACTCTATATAGACTACAAAGGAAAGAACAGAATAGAAGGTAAGCAAATAGCCTATAAGCAAAACAGCTTAGAACTAGAGAGTAAAATAGAAGAGGCTTATGAATATGCTTACAAAAGATTTATATTAGGACATTAAGGATTTTCATTTTGATTAGTAGGAATTAGGTAGCAGAGATGTTACCTTTTTCTTTTTATTACCTTTTATACAAATTAGTAATTAAATTATTGTATATATATGAAGATTGAAATAAACGTACCTGATTCATTATCAGAAATTACTTTAGAACAGTATCAGAAGTTTGAAAAGCTAAACACTAAAGAAAATGAAGATACTACCTTCTTACTTCAAAAGATGGTACAGATATTTTGCAATCTTGATTTAAAAGACGTAGCAACAATAAAATACAAAAGCGTACAAGAGATTGTAATGCACTTAAATAAAGTGTTTGATACAAAGCATTCATTAATTCCTACGTTTGATTTAAACGGTGTTAAAATGGGTTTTATACCTGTATTAGACGATATGACATTAGGGGAATATATAGACCTTGACGAAAATTTAGGGGATTGGTCAACAATGCACAAAGCAATGAGCGTATTATATAGACCAGTTACATATAGCAAAGGGCATAAATACCAAATAGAAGAATATACAGGTATGATAAATGCCGAAGCAATGAAACAAGCCCCTTTGGATGTAGTGTTTGCTGCAATGGTTTTTTTTTGGAATTTAAGCAACGAGTTAACACAAACTATCCTGAACTATTTACAGCAGGTAACGGAGAAGGAAATGACTACTCAACAGAAGCAAACTTTGGGACTAAGTGGGGATGGTATCAGTCGGTCTATGGAATCGCTAAAGGCGATGTTACCAAGTTTAATAACATTACAAAACTAAACGTACACGAATGTTTAATGTATTTAGCATTTGAAAAAGATAAAGTAGAACTAGAAAAACAATTAATAAAACGTAAATGAAAGGTTTTTACAATTTAACGGATAAACTAAAAGATGCTTTAATTGCAGAACCATTTGTAAATACAGTTACGTTTGGTAGTTTAGATGATGTAGATTTAAATAAGCAAACTATATTTCCATTGTCCCATATAACAGTAAACAATACAACAGTAGGAAGTAAAACACTTACATTCAATGTATCGATACTAGCTATGGACATTGTAGATATAAGCAAGGAAGCAACTACCGATATATTTGTAGGAAACGATAATGAACAAGACGTATTAAATACACAGTTAGCGTTACTTACTAGAATCATTAATATATTACAACGTGGAGACTTATATACAGAATTGTATCAAGTACAAGGAGATGTAAGCTGTGAGCCTTTCGTGGATAGATTTGAGAACAAGTTAGCAGGATGGGCAGCAACGTTTGACGTAGTAGTACAAAACGATATGACAATATGCGACTAACAAAAACAGAAGCAGCTTTAGAGGCGTTTAAAAACTTTGTCATTCAACAAGCACGTACAAGGCTGTCTAAAGGGCGTAAGAACGTTTCTAAGGAACTTTATAATAGTTTGAAGGGTAACATAAAGGTTATGCCCAATTCTATTGCCTTAGACTTTGAGATGGAGGATTATGGTATATTCCAAGATAAGGGGGTAAGCGGTACGGAAAAGAAATACAATACTCCTTATAGTTATAAATCTAAAATGCCCCCTATTAAACCTTTAGCAAAATGGGCGCAAAGTAAGAACATAAGGTTAAGAGATGAAAAAGGAAAGTTTAAAAAAGGAAGTTACAATACAATAGGTTTTTTGATAGCAAGAAGTATATATAGAAAAGGAATCAAACCAAGTTTATTCTTTACTAAACCATTTGAACAAGGATTTAAAAAACTACCAGATGAACTAATAAATAGTTTTGGCTTAGACGTAGAAGATTTCTTAGCCTTTACATTAAAAGAAGATAGATTAAGATGAGTACAAAAATAAATGTAAGAAGTCCGTTTTATTTAAAGTATGGAGAACCTGCTTTACCTGCGGTTGCTCTTGATTGCGCAACAATTAATTTACAAGGTTTCGCAGTAGACCAATTCGGTAATATTACTTTACCAGATTCAGATTATGGTACAATAGCATCTTATACATCTTCAGCAGGAGATTTTACTGATGGTAGGTTTGCCACAGTAGGAAGTGATACAAGTAGAACAGTAACGTTTTCCATAAGTATACCACCAAACTTTAGTAATGCAGGAGATACAACAATAGACTGTGATGCAACCGCTACACAACCTCAATACGTTTGTACAGGAGGTGTAACACTAAATGGTAGTATTCCTAATCAGTCAATAGATACCGATGGAGATATAGCAACAATAGATTTATCATCTTACTTTACTCAAGGTGTTGCTCCAATTGCTAACTATACTATTACTAATAATTATTTAGATTTATTTACCCATAGTATTAATGGAAACACGTTAACGATAATTGGTACAAGTAGAGGAGGTACTAAAAATATGTATGTAGAGGCGAGTGATGCAGACCCATTAACTTGTAATGCTACACAAACAATACAGATTACTACTACTGCGCAAGTTGCATACACTTGTACTGATGCTTATATTTCAGGTGGTTCTATTTCACAATCAGGTACAATAACAGACCCTACTGTAAACGGAACTATTACTGCGGTAAAAGATTCAAGTGGGGGTAGTACAATAACAAGCTATCCTGCAAACACGACAGGAAGCGATAGGGATGTAACATTATATTTTGATATAACTGTACCAACTGGGTATTCTAATAGTGGTAGTACTGTAGAATGTTCTAAAACATTTTCACAACCTACCGCAGCTTTACCAACCTTTACCTGTGCAATAGCTTCTTTAACAAATCAAGCTGTATATTCATCAGGTGCAATAGTAAAAGGTATTGCAAACGTAGGAACTATTAGTGGATTTACTCCTATTGGATTTGATTCCGTTACAGTCGATACACCAAGAACAGTTACTTACACGATTACACCACCTGCAAGTGGGTATTCTAATAGTGGAGGTTCTGATATAAGTTGTGTTATTACAATGACCCAACCTGCAATAAGACCAACGGCAGGAAATGAATTATGGTACACAGGTGGAGTAGGTCTTGACTTTATGACTAAAGCACAATATCAAGCAGTAGACCCATCAGTTACAACCTTGCAATTAAACTTTAACACTTACGAAGGTGCATTAGAGGCAAATGGATTATATGACCCTAAGAAAAGAATTACAGATAAAGCGGTAGTACCATTAAGGTTTTCTTCTACAATACCTGAAAATCTCGTTAACACTTACGCATTCCACGATAGAGGCTCACTTAATGCGTCATTATGGGTATCAAACAATTATTCTTACTTCAATCCTTCAGGAGGCTTATATTGGCGAATAACTAAGGTAAGAGAAAGTGGTAGTTATATATCTCCTGCATTTTTACAAACAAGTTACTATATGAAATTAGAACCATCAGGACTTATAACAGAAATTTGGTTTGTTGATTGGTATGCAGCAACCTTTACTAAAATAGCTTAATATGGCACTTAAAACAGTACAATTACAAGTATATATATATGAGGGTACATCAGGCTCTTATACAAACGGTGATTTAAAATACACGTTACAAAACTCTACAATAGGAGATGATAATAATGTAGTATTTGAAATAGCAGAACTTGTTAGGGATTATTTATATTTAACATTCAATGATGATTATTTATCTAAAACCATTTGGGTTACAACGGTAGCTACTTTGTTAGATGAAAACAATAATGTATTTACTTATGGCTCTCCTGTTACAAATACATATTTAGCAACAGATGGGTATGGGTATTTTGAAGATGGTGCAAGTCCTGAATTATCAAGAAATGCATTAATGACTGCAAATAGTATTTACTTACCAGAAAACACAGCAGGAAAACTACCAATATATGCAGAAGGTGTTGGTAAGATTACTATTGATAGCGTAGATACACAAATAACCGACAATGACAATTCAAATCAAAAAATACAGTACGTTACAATACCTGCTAATAGTTCTATTGTACAGGTGTACGATACAGACGATACAACACTACTTAAAACTGTAACAGTTAATAATGTATGTGAACCTAAGTTTACTCCTTATAAAGTAACCTTTGTAAATAAGTATGGTGCATATCAGGATTTATGGTTCTTTAAAAAAGCAATAGAATCATTTAACGTTACAGACGAAAAATATAAAAGAAATACCTTATCTAATGACACGGCAACATACGCAAAATATTTAGGTCAAGAACAAAGGTATAATACAAACGCAACAAAAAGTATTACACTAAATACAGGTTTTATAAATGAGGATAATAACTCTACTATTGAGGAATTGTTTTTATCTGAAAATGTATGGATTAAATATAATGGAGATACATTACCTGTAATACCCAAAAGTAAATCACTTACATTAAAAACAAGTTTGAACGATAAGATGTCAAACTATACAATTAATTTTGATTTTGCGTTTAATAAGATAAACAATGTACGTTAATGCTTACACTACAATTATATATAGAAAACAAACAAGTAGATTTATACGATGATGAATCTGTAACTCTTGTACAATCAATTCAAGATGTAAGGGATATTGAAAAAGTATTTACTGACTTTACAAGAACGTTTTCTGTACCTGCTTCTAAAACAAATAATAGGATATTTCAGCATTTTTACAACTATCATATTATAGGATTTGATGCAAGAAAAAAGATAGAAGCAAAACTCTTCTTAAATAATGAATTGTTTAAAGAAGGTAAAATTAAATTAGAAGGTGTAACAAGAAGAAACAATAAAGCGCATACATATAAAGTAACGTTTTATGGTAATGGTGTAAACTTAAAAGATTTATTAGGAGAAGATAAAATAGATACATTATCCCAAATACAAGAATCATTTAACTTTACATATAGTAATGCAAATATTAAAAGCTATTTAGCAGATGGTTTAGATGTTACCGTCAAAGATACGACATATCAAGATGCAATTATATTCCCCTTAATATCTCATACTAAAAGGTTTATTTATGATTCAGGGTTTTCAGGTACAAGTGCAAATTCGGATAAGATAAATAACATAGCATACGAAGCAGCCGAATCAGGTAATCACGGTTTAGAGTTGTCGCAGTTAAAACCTGCTATAAGAGTATATCCTATTATAAAAGCTATTGAAGCTGATTTCAATATTACTTTTAGTGATGACTTTTTTAATGCACAAAACGAATCTTTTTACAACCTGTATTTATGGATGCACAATAAAACAGGAGGTTTATTTGTAGATGATGAAAATGAAGCCCCAGTAGGTTCTTTTGAATTAAATGATGATTATGGTGCAGTATTAGATTTGTATGACAATTACTTTGTTACACCACAAGCAGACCAAAGAGGAAAAGAAGCAAGGGCGCAAAGAATATTAAATGTATCTATATATCCAAGTGTTGGAGATGAATTTACTTTTACTATTTATAAAAATGGTAATGTATTTGAGCAGTACGCAAACATAAGTAGAGATACAACATCTTTAAGATATGAGATTATAGATTTAGATATTGATGCAGGTAAATATAACTTTACAGTAGAATCTGCAACCCCATCAACTTATGATATTGATTTTTATGTTAAAAGAAAAAATAACTTAGGATGGGGGTACAGAGATATACATTTTAGCGGTACTTCGGAAGTGTTATCAGTTGTACAAATCAATACAAGTAAGAAGTTACCCAACATTAAGATTATAGACTTTCTTACTTCTTTATTTAAGATGTTTAATTTAACATCGTTCCAAAATGATAATGGGATTATAGAAGTTAAAACATTGGATAATTTTTATAGTGAAAGTAGTAAAATATGGAATATAACAGAATACTTAGATAAAACAGAATCAACAGTAGATAATGTTTTACCATACAAGCAAGTAGATTTTAGTTATGAGGGTTTAACTAATTTCTTTGCAAAGAATCATAACGAATTATTTAATGCAGAATGGGGAAGCGAATATTATACTGCTACCGATTTAGACAAAATAGAGGGAGAAGTATATACAGTTAAAATACCTTTAGAACATTTTAAATACGAAAGGTTACAAGATGTTGCTAATTCATCTTTTAAGGATTTGTTATGGGGATGGAGTGCGGATATAAAACAAGAGGCTACATTAGGAAAACCCCTTTTGTTTTACCCTATTAACCAAACAAAAACAATAGGTGTTATAAATAGTGATGGTAGCGTAGATTCACAATCTAAAGTTTACATACCAAGTAATTCAGTTAGATTAACAGATTCAAAAAATATAAACTTTAGTGCAGAACCTAACGAGTTTTTAGGTACACCATTTAAGAAAACATTATTTGCAGAATATTATCAAAACTACATAAAAGAAATATTTGACCCACAAAGAAGATTATCTACAATCAAAGCGTTTTTACCTTTATCAATGTTACTTGAATATACACTTGCAGATAAAATACAGGTGTTTGATGGTTTATATAAAATAAATAAAATCACAACAAACTTTGAAACGAAACAATCTTCATTAGAGTTAATAAATATAAAATCTCAAGCAGGAGAGTTAATAGAAGATACGATTATTGTACCCGATAAATTTGTTCCAAACTCGGTTTGCTTTACTGTTGACCAAACAGATATATTTGCTGACAATTTTATTATAACTACTGATGCAAGTTGTGATGTAGAAGGATTAGAAATAAAATCTACAACTGAAGTAATACCAAATGCCGTAGATGCAGGAAACAAACCGCAAACAGTTGACCATTCAGTACCTATACCTGTTACACAAGCACTTATTAGTTTATCACCAGCAGGATTTACAGGTAGTAATACAGTAATGTTTTCAGCATTAATAGATGAAACAGGACAAATTGGTAATGTATCTAATTGGGCAGAATATGGAGTTTTCTGGACAACTAGCGTACACGCTTTAAATTCTACTGATTTTTCAGTATTAGATACAAATTCATTATTAACAAAAATAGCTGTACAAAGTTCTGCTTTAAATAAACATTCAGCACCAAAAAGTTTTAGTTTAAAAGTAACTGCATTATCACCTAACACAACATACTACTATAAAGCATATATAAAAACTAATGCAAATAGTAATTATAATACAGGGGATGAAACTATAGCAATAACAGATACAGGATTTAGAAAAACAAATATATGATAGAAAATATATTAAACTTATTGGAGTTTGCAAGAAACGAAAAGTGGCAAGGTAAACATATAGATATTGCTTTAGGCAAAAACAAATACCCCGAATCAATTAAAGAAGCGTACCAACAATTTAGAAAGGAACTATGAGCATAAAGAAAACAATAGAATTAGAAGCTAAAGTAGATAAGGCTGAAAAAGATTTAAAAGGCGTAGCTGATAGTGTACAACGCATAGACGATAACTTAACTGACGTAAAAGAAACCACGGGAGGAGTTGCAAAAGGTGTAAAGGGTATTGGCAACGCTATAAAAGCAGCAGGAATCGGATTGGCTATTGCAGCTTTTTCTAAACTTGCAGAGGTATTTAATCAAAATCAAAAAGTAACAGATGCTTTTAGTACTGCCTTTGAGGCATTAAGTTTAGCATTTAATGATTTCTTTAGATTTCTTGATTCAAACGTAGGAACTATTATAGATTATTTTAAAGGCTTGTTTGACAATCCTGTACAATCTTTAAAGAACTTTGGTCAAGCGATAGTAGACAACATTATAGAAAGGGTAAGTAGTGCATTAGATGCTTTAGGATTCTTAGGAGATGCTGTTGTAAAAGTGTTTAGCGGAGATTTTGCAGGTGCGGCAGAAAGCGCAAAGAATGCAGGAAAAGAGCTATTTGATGTTGTTACAGGAGTAAATAATACATTTGACAAAGTAGCTGAGGTATTACCTACTGTTGTAGATGGTATAACTAATTATGCTAAATCAACTGTAGATGCAGCAAGAGCAACAGTAGACCTAAACAAACAAGCGGAGGTAGCAGCGGTTATCAATCAAGGTCTTATTGAGAAGTACGATAGACAAGCCGAACAGCAAAGACAAATACGAGATGACGAAAGCAAGACTATTGCAGAAAGAATTGCAGCCAATAATAAGTTAGGCGAAGTATTAGAAGAGCAACAAAAATTAATGCTTGAAAACGTAGATATTACGATTAAAGCAGCACAAGCTGAATACAATAAAAACCAAAATCAAGAAAACTATATTGCTTTACTAGAAGCACAAAACGAACGTGAAGCAGTATTAGCGCAAATAGAAGGGTTTAGGTCAGAACAATTAATTAATAAAATATCCCTTGATAAGGAAGCATTAGAATTACAAAAAGAAGCTATTGAGACAGAAGATGAGCGAATAGCTAAAATTGCTGAATTAACTAACTTTGAAATACTAACTGCGGTTGAAAAGTTACAACGTGATAGGGATAATGCCTTAGCAGAACTTGAGTTACTAGAAGCAACAGAAGCAGAAAAACAAAAGATAAGAGACCATTACGCAGAAGAAGAAGAAAAGCTAACAAAACTAACTACTGCAAATAAATTAGATTTAGCTTCAAATGCTATGGGCGATTTAGCTACAATTTTTGGAGAAGAAAGTAAAGCAGGTAAGGCAGCAGCAATAGCACAAACAACAATAGAAACCTATAAAGGTGCTACTTCAGCTTTTGCATCATTATCAGGTATTCCAGTAGTTGGTCCTGTATTGGGTGGAATAGCAGCAGCAGCAGCGGTAGCAGCAGGTATTGCAAACGTTAAAAAGATAACTTCTATTGGTCCTGCTGTATCAGGTGGTGGTGGTTCAACACCTTCAGTACCCCAAGCACCAAGTTTTAACGTAGTAGGAGCAGCACCTGAAAACCAATTAGCACAAGCAATAGGAGAAAAAGAAGATAAGCCAATTAAAGCGTTTGTAGTTAGTAACGATGTAACAAATGCACAAGCATTAGATAGAAACATTATAGAAGGGGCTTCAATAGGTTAATAAATAACAAAATAAACTAATTATTATTGTTTAAATATGGATATAATAGAACTTTTTATAGATGAAACAGATGAAGTATCAGGAATTGAAGCTATTAGCGTAGTCGAAAACCCTGCTATTGAATCAGACTTTATAGCATTAAAAAACCAAGAGTTTAAACTAGCAGAAGTAGACAAAGAAAAGAAGATACTTATGGGTGCTGCTTTAATTCCAAACAAACCTATTTACAGGGTAAGCGGAGAACAAGAGTATTATATATACTTTTCTAAAGATACGGTTCGTAAAGCATCGGAATTATTTTTTATAAAAGGTAACCAAAACAACACAACTTTAGAACATCAATTAGAACTTAAAGGATTAACTGCGGTAGAAAGTTGGATAGTAGAATCAGAACAAGATAAAAGTAGAATGTACGACTTAGACGTACCTATTGGGACTTGGATGGTATCTATGAAAGTAAATAACGATGATGTCTGGAAACAAGTTAAAGAAGGTAAAGTAAAAGGGTTCTCTAT
>Ga0222715_10000871_pt1 | contig 29896 bp, 15 predicted proteins | sample C33_9DmetaG_FD_165056 | JGI IMG/M metagenome (GOLD analysis project Ga0222715, IMG submission 165056) | Estuarine water microbial communities from San Francisco Bay, California, United States - C33_9D | ecosystem: Environmental > Aquatic > Marine > Unclassified | place: USA: California...
CCTGCGGAGGGGTGGCCGTGGAGCTGAACGGATTGTACGGGTAGTAGTACAAATTGCGCGCTTCGCCGAGCACCTCTGCGCTGTTTTCTGCGCCCACCACGCACGTTTGGAGCACTGTGGACCGCTCCTGCAGCAGATGCGGCAAATGCACGGCCGCTCCAAGTGCCGGCTCGGGCTCAGGTTCGGGTTCGTCCGCAGGCTCGGGCTCCGGGTTGGAAAACACAATGTTAGGGTGCACAATATCCAGCGGAATGCCGCGGTGACGTTGATTGAGCAGCCCCAGATAAATTCGCTCCTGACCCGGGTACGCCGTCAGGCGATCGTGTCCGCGCCATATCACGCGGGCTTGCTCGCCGAGGGACGTTGTGTTAAGCACCACGCCGCGTTCGCACGGTGAGACGTCGTGCACACCGGCAACACACGCGCACTCTCGGCGCGAAAACTGCAGCGCCCACGCGTGCGGCGACGCGCCCGTCGTGTTTTCCGCGCGCAATTTGTACGTGGTCAAAGGCAGCAACCGCATAAAGCTGCGAAACGAGTTGTGAATCCCCGTTGAATGCGCGTAGAACCCGCACTCCGAAGTGAGAACAGGCACGTACCCGTGCAGCTCACAGTGACTCATGTCCAAATACACAATTTCGCCCAAGCGCACGTGTCCCTCCGCGCCGCGGTTGCACTGTGTGTGCGTAACGGCAGTTTCAAGCTCCGCCTCCGTCGGGCCTAGACTCGACGGCAGATTCGCAAGTCGCATCTGCAGTAAGTCGTCGTTCATGGCAGCTCGCTCCGTGTCGTCTAAAAAAGCACCGCTCTGTGCGCACACTCCTCGCCCTGTGCACAACACGTGCTGGTAACCGGACCCGTCGAGCGTTTGCCAATTGCGTAATGTCAAAAACTCGACGCCGGAGGTTGTGGTTCGCTTGTGTAGCTCCACCTTGACGTCGTACTTCAACTCCGTGCCGTTGGGTCGATGTACATACGTGCGGCTAGGATTGTCTGGTACACCAGCTCCGTTGCGGTACAAGAAATCCATCACACTATCCACAACGCCGTACCCAATGCCGCGGTACACTTGGTCCCGGAGCGGATCGCTCACATCAGGCGCCGTCTCGTTGGGCTGCGTGCCGTAGCCAAAGTACAGCTGCCCCGGCCAATACGGCGGAGCGCCGCCGAGCATCGCCTCAAAGTTGCTGCACTCGGCCTGCGTTGTATACACAAAGTGCGCCTGTGTGTGGCACGTATAGTGCGGACTTGCAAAATAGCAGCCGTGCGGCTCACTCAGTGGCCGCGTGCGTTCAAAGGCACACCACTGCGTTGGCGCTCCAAACGAGCTTGTCGTCAGAGCGAGACACGTGCCACAACTGCTCGCGGCGGCCACCAGCGCACCCGTGCCGCCGCCGAGCGCGTCTGACGGCAAGCCGCTCGTGGCGCTGTGCTGGCACAACGGTCCAAAAAAGTTAAAGTTGCACGCGCACACAATGGTTGCGTCCGACAGTGGTCCCGTGCCTGTGCAGGTGCCACGCCGCGTGTCAATGCGCAACCGTCCCGCGCCGCCGTCGCCTCCGTGATGGCCTGCGTACAGAGACCGCCCACCGGTGCCTCCCTCGATGCGTATGTGCGTGCCAATGTCCAGCTCAAATGTAATGTGCGACCGCTCGTCCGTTGCGCGCGCCACCAGAAACACGGCACCGCCCGAACCGGCACCAGACGCACCGTCCGGATGCGTCACGTCGGCGCTCAGCGTTGTCGAGTCCAAGTACGACGCGCCGCCCGCGCCACCTCCCGAGCCACCTTCCAGTGTCAGCGACGAAAAGTACGGATTGTTGTACACCTCGCCGCCCTGCGCCCAGCATTCCTCGTGGTTGCCGGTTCCATCCTGGCTAGCAATTTGCGTGCTTTCGCCCAAACGTCGCCGCGTCGTGCTGTCGCGTGCCGCACCAACCTGCGCCCCTTCAAATGTTGCTATCACCGCGCGCTCCAGCTGCGCCGCGTCGCTTATGACGTGACAGCCACCCAGACCCGTTGCTGGATCGTCTGTCTGACTGGCAACCTCGAAGCAAGCGTCTGCATAGCCAATAAGTGAACCAGCACTACTGGGAACAAAAGCATTATTTTCGACGCACGCAATGACCGTAGAGACCAACGCCGAAGCACTGCGGAGCGACAACGGAGTTGGGTTGTAGAGGAACAGTGTGCCGTACGTATACTCCTCGTTTTGCAGCCACGCGGTGCTGCTCATAAGCTCATCGCACAGCGCCGGCACGTGCGAATATACAAGGACAACCGGCACTGTGCTCGCACCCAACGGCACGTGCGACGACTTGCGCGCCACGCGCACGAATTCGTCGCGCGTAATTGCCGTGACTGTTTGCATTTGTTCAAACGGCTGCAAACGCCTTGCGCCGTAGCCGTAGCCGTAGCCGTAACCGCCGGACGGAGCAGGCTCCGGCTCCGGCTCGGGCAGCACATCCGTCGGTATTTCATGCACGGCCATGATGCAGGGCGCGCCGTGAAACGTTCCGTAGCTTCCGGGTCCAAAACTCAAAAAACTTGAACATTTCATCAGCAGGTGAAATTTGACCGTCGATCCGGATGACATGACGCTGGGGTGGAGCGAGCCGCTGATATGGTAATGTTGCGTAATTGTGCCGGACGCGTACGTGCTCGCCGCGCGCCACACGACGTGTGAGTCAATCAACCCACTGCTCGTTTCTGTCGTCGAAATTCCCCAGTATACATACGAGTCGGTGGACGCGCCAATGCTGCACGAAGCCTCCACGTGCACCGCTTCGCTCGTTGGCACCACAAACTCAACTGCCAAACCGTCGCCATTGGGTAAACCCAGCCAATTGCCATAGTTTCCGCTGTTGCTGGCCATGGAGGTGTCGTCGTAGTAATCATACCCTAGCAAGGCACCGTCAGCGCTGGGACCCGGCGGACCTGCCGCGCCGTCGGAACCGTCCGCGCCGTCAAGACCGTCAGAGCCGTCGGAACCGTCCGCGCCGTCAAGACCGTCAGAGCCGTCGGAACCGTCCGCACCCGGCGGACCCGGCGCCCCGCCGTGTTCAATTAAATCTACGTGGTCTTGCATGTAATACGACGCGCACAATGCCGTGCCCGTTGTGTTGCGGCTGTGTGCTGCTCCTCCAGCATACCCAGGAGTGCCGTAACCACCACCGCCCCCGGCTGGCGTTTTGGCCAGCTTGTACCACAGCCCGCCCTCGCCGCCGCGGTAACTAAACAGGCCGTGCGTTCCCACACTGAACGGACGCGAGCCATTGTTGACAAGCACATTGCTGTTGTCCGTGCCAGGCGTTGCCGAGCATATGCTGCATGCACTAGTATCAAAACAGCCACAGTCAGAAACGCCGCCAGCTCCGCCACCGGGACCCGGGCGCGCTCGCAACCGTCTGTTAGCGGACCATGCAGGAATTGTAAATCCCACGTCCGTGTCCTGCGGCTGCTCGACATTTGGCGGACCGGCGCACTCGTCCGTGAGACAGCACGGCGATGCAAACCCAAACTGCGTGCACTGCTCGGCCGCGGTCGCAGCCGTCACGTTGCGCACAACGCTGCTGTTGTCCACATATTGCAGCACTGTGCCTTCGTAACGCGGTCGACAGTGCTGCGGTGTTTGTTCGCTGCAAGAACCGGCGCCGTTGCCACCTACCGCGCGCACAGAGCCGTTCAATCCAAAATGAATTGCATCGCACTCCAGATGCAATGCACCGCCGCCGCCGCCTCCGCTGGGCAGATAGCCGGCCGCGTGACCAAGCAAACCATTTTGGCCGTCCACGGACAGCGTTCCGTTGACGAGACACGGACCCGTCACCAAAATCTGCAGCGGTGCGCGCTCAAGCGGCAAGCTGGTTTCGTTGCATTGCACGTGTGCAGAAGCTTCAATCTTCAAAGTGCCATAAACAACAAACGTTTTGCAGCTCGCACAATCAAGAACCACGTCGTCTTCCATGCCGCAGTCCAGGCCGCCCGACGCGGTGCTCACACCGGTGCACACGGAGTTACCGCCGTTGCTCAGCTGGCAAATGCCGGTTGGTCCTGGCGGAGTTTGCGCACGGCGACGATTCCACTGCGATTCGTACCGCGCACCAATCCATGCACCCACTCTTGTTTGGTCGATCCGGTTGAGTGTGGCGTGCACTAACACAGTTTCCGGGTCCTCCTGCTCGGGCGCCAAAGCCACTGCGCGCACAGTTTGTGCGTCGAGCGGTTGGGGATAAAAGCCTGTCGCGTTGCCGGAGCGCGTGCACAGCAGGCCGAACGCATCCGGACCGGCGCACACGCAGTCCACAGTTCCGTCGCGCAGCCGGCGGCAACCGCCAAACGGCCCCGTCAGCGTCAGCTCCGTTGCGCCCTCGAATGCGTCTAGTGTAAACTGTCCGTAGACCCCTTGCGCTGCGTGCACGCTTAAATGAGGAACGCCGCCCGCACGGATGACGGCTAGCGGCGTGATTGTGAGAGCTCCTCGAACGTGTACAGACGTGACTTCGGGCGCAAGCAAGAGTAGCTCGCCTGACGGCAGCAAAACGTCCTCACCAAAGAATCCGGGCTCTGTACTTTCGTGCGGCGGTAGTGCACAAAACCAGTAATTGGTCCACGTGACATTGCTGAGGGCGCAGCCGCACTGCCACGCGAGGCCGCGGCCGTCCGAGCGCAGGTCGCGCACACAAGAGCCGTGCGGCGTTTCGATTACAAACCGATCGACTTGGATGTCGGCGTCTACCGGTGGGCGCTGAACGCACCCGGGCTCCGTACACAGCACTGTGACGTGAATTTCAGGGGCGGCCGCGCGATAGGTGGGTGCAAACGCGAGGGCGCCGCAGCGCAGTGACACATCTGTTGCCGACAGCGTCTCGGTGAGGTAGCACGGTTGCGCACAGCACAGGGAAAAAAAGCTTCCGGCGAGTACTGTCAGTGCGTACATTTTGATAGAGCGCACGGCGCGTATAAACGCTCTGTTTGGTGCAAGATATATACGGCACACGTCACGTTGAACAATGCAGCAAGTGTGGGAGGAAATTGCAGGCACCTTATCACGCGACCAAAAAGATTCGACGTTATGGGCGACGGCCGCAGTATCTTTGCCTGCGTTGTTGTCTGAGGATGGCGCGTCGGATGGCACTTTGTCTACGGTCGACGATTTTGTCCTTAGCGACGAGGAGGCACCGGAAGAGCACGCGGCAGAGGCAGCGGTCCCACAATCGGCACCAAGGGGTAGGTACCCGCCATCGGATTCAAAAGGAGAGTACGCAAAGGCTAGCGATCCTGCTGGAGGTGGAACGAAGCGCAAGGAACCGTCGGAAACTTTGTCTGACAGTGATGAGATGGAGCTTACGGACGACGAGGGAACGACACAAGCGCCAAAAAAGCGCGGGTCGGCGAAACCGAGCGGTGCGCGCAAACAAAACAGGAAGCGCAAGGAAAGGGAGCCGGCAGCGGACGCGGAAGAACGGGCACGACGCGAGGCAGAAAAGGCAGAAAACACAGCATTTTACACTGCGATTGAATCGATTGTTGCACACATTCACCGATGTGAAATGGCGGGAACGACGAAGGAAGCCGCAAAAACCTACGAATTGGCGCTACAGGAAGCGCAGAAAGGCTTGCAAAAGGATCAGAACGACGCGCGTGTTGTTTACGAGAACAACATGTGGTACGAAACAACAATGTACTTGATGCGAATGTTTGGTACATGGTGGCGTCGACACAACGTGGACGTGGACGTGGGCTTGGTGCAAAAGCGTTTGGCGGCTTTGAGCAAACGAGACAAAAAATACCTGGAAAGTGACGCGATGCACCTGATGGCTGCAACGTATGCAACAGTGGTGTTTGCGCTTTACAGGCCGGAAGGGCGGGAATTGCGGACGCAGTTGCTTGCAGACGCGCAGTGTGTCAAGCAACTGAGGTTACTGTGGGACAAAGATCGTTGGCCAGATGTTGTTGAAACGCACGCTCAATTTGACTATGCGACGAGTGTGCGTGTAGAGGACGGGAAGGTCCACATGGAAGAAGACGCGATGAAGCTACTGTGTGCAATTTTTTTGCAAGATCGCGAGCAGCGGCGGTCGAAAGGAAAGTTGGCAGCTGTGAGCGAAACAGTAGCGTCCGAATTAATTCAAGGCATTGTGTGTTTGTTGGTGCTGGTTGCGAAACACAAGCCGGCCAGCGAAGGGGGGCGCGATGTGCTGACGGATACGGCGAGGCTGTTTTTGGCGACGCACCTGGGCACGTCGGGCAAGCGCAAAAAGCCGCTGACTCTTGACGCTTTGTTGAACGGCGGCGGCATACTGCCTGACTACGTGCGTTTGTACCTGAAAATAAGTTCCGAAAGATGGGAGGACCGCGGTGCGCCCGTTGAAGACAAAGTTCGTTTTGTATCCAACAAAAGACGTACAGTACCCGCGTGGTGGGTTTTGCTACAGACACAAGCAGAGGAACCAGATCAAGCAGAGCAAACCGTACAACATACACAAACAATTGTTTGCGAAGCTCTGAAAACGCTGGTGACGATGGCGGGCAAGGCAATGGACAGTTTTGTCGGATCTATGGCCAGCGTGATGCTTGACAAACTCATGCTGATGCCAGCGCAAGCAGGTGGCGAGGGCGCGGCAACGGCAGATGCCGTGAATCATCTGGCAGGAATGCACGCGACAATGGCGGACGAAGCCGCGCGGTTGTTACATCGCGGCGAACAGAAGCTTTGCACCGTGCTTCCACTCGTGGACGGCGGCGGTGTGCAGTGGCAGGTGACTATCGACTACAAGGACATGGCCGAGTCAAAACTTGAAAATGCAACTGTGGCGACGTTGCTGCACGAGATGACCCGCAGTGACGCGTTTGGTTTTCACGGCAGCTCCAAAAACAAAGGCCGAAGCGCAGTTTTAAACGACGTGGTGCAGCTTCCAACGCTTCCGGCAGACACTGCGGTTGGGGAATGGCCTGGCGTTGACACATTCTTGCCGTCGCTGACGGCTTCCTGCATCCACGTGGCATCTGCCATGCACTTAGCGAACGAGGCGCATAAACGCGCGACGGATCGCCACGTCGACAATGAGCAAGTGACATTTTGCATTTTTGAGCTTATGGGTGGGGCTGGTGTATTCAGAAAATTACCGGCGCGGTTTACAGGCGAGAACTTGCCGTGGTACTGGCACGAAACAATTGAATGGTCCAAAGTTGAAGACAGCGTACAAGGAGCAGTAGTGGGGCGCATTAACGGATTTGCCAATCAAGAAATGTACAACACCATCAAGGGTGATGAAGAGCACCCCGCCGCAATGCACTACCGAGCGGCATGGACCAGAACGGTTGATAAGGTTGTCATAGATGGAGAATTCGGCATTTTTTACGACTGCAGCGTGCAAGAAACGTTTGAAGCGCTCATGGCGACAGGCTTTTTGCCGAGAGTCAAACGGCAACACACTACCGAAGAAAACAAGTTTGTCTTGGTTGCCAGTATGTACGCTCTGCGCTGCATCAGCATTGCGTTGGCAAGTTTGGGAAAGTCCTATGCAAATACAAGCGCGGCACACGTGGGCAAGGACATGTTCGAGGAATTTATGACCAAGAGCGAAACGTTTGTGGCCGCTGCCAACGACCTGCAAATGCAAAAAAAGGTACAACAGGAAACGCAAACAATGTGTCGGCGTCTCGACGTTCGAATTGCAGTGGATTTTGTGGTTACAGCAACACTTGTTGCGTTTTCCCGAGACATGGACGTGTTGCGACAAACGTGCAGCGGCGGCGTGAACGCTGCTTTAAAGCATAAAGCAAGCGACGAGCCGAGCCCGATTTCCGCGCACCTCGCACGGATGGAACAAGCAACGCAGACAATTGCGAAAGAGGTGACAAAGCAGGCAGCGTCATTTGCCAATGCTCGCCAGTTTGTGACGACAAACGAACGCGTGTGCACAGATAAGTTTCGACAGCAGGTACTGAAAGGCGATCCTTTTCGCGTGCTTTGTCGTGCCGAGCCGGTGGCACCGAGCGCAGCCATGGACATGCGCGCTCACTTGCTGCCGTGCACTCCGCCGTCGCTGGAAATTAGCACAATGGAACAGACAACAGGACTAAGCGCGGAAGCATACGACAACCGCGACAAGGTGGTGGATCAGCTGAACGACGTGGGCGCGTGGCGCGTGGTGCATGTACACGGCACAAACGCACTTACCACGCGCGTGCCGCCTAAAGCTTTACCGGAATACAGTGTTGCATGGCAAATGCTACCGGTTCATCACTTATCTCCTGTTTTTGAGGGGTTGCTTATCGATTTAGCTGTGAGTGGTGCTGCGCAATGTCCACAAATCAAGACACCGCTGGATGAGGGCGAGCAGCTAGTCACGGTGTGTGCAATTCTGTTGCACAGCTTACAGTACAGATTGAAAAAGTTTAAAATTGATGCGAACAATACAGTATTGCGGCACGCCGCGGCACTGTTACAGACACGCGGTGTTGAGGACGCTTCTGCAAGCTTGGTGAAAAGACTGCAATCGTTGACACGGAGTGAATTCTGCGAGCATTACGCAGACGACGATAAGCGCACGCAAGTCACGACGGCGGCTCAGAGGCTTTTTGCAACGCGAGATGACGAAGCATGCACGGTGTTTTTGAAAAGTTTAGCGGCGATGTGTGGCCTGCAAGGGTTTATGAAACAAGACTCGTCTGGGAGCGTGCAAACCGATATGGGTGCGCTGACGGGACTGCAGCTGAATGATTCTCACGAGCGCATGCAGGAACTTGTGGCAAACGACATCGCTACCGCCCTTGAACATCCGCAAACACAAATTGGCACGGGCACGGGCAGGCCGAGGGCGGTAACTGAGGCAGTGCGGGAGTGCGAGGTGCTGGTGAAATTCAAGGCACAATTTGCCATCGAGATGCAAACACGCTACGCCGCGGCGGCGCGAGCGCAGCGCGTGCGACGCTTGCAACGCGACCAAGACACAGACGAGGAGCTGGACAGCGAGCCGCAGTGGTTGGGTACTGTGGATAAACTAATGACTGATGCGACAACACCGACACTGACGTACGACGAGTTGATGCTGCTGGTACTGCTGCGCGGTCGCCCTCTGTGTCCGCTCGGACCCAGTTGGCAGAACGTCTGGGAAGAGTATTGTTTGCCGTTGCCGGCAACGTACGCCACACTGGTGTCCGATTTGGTCACCGACGTATTCGCACCTGGTATAGCGCATCAACTGTCGTTGACAGGAGCAGCGCAACTCGTTTCAGGCGAGGACACCAGTCTGCGCACGCTGGCTGGCGGCAACGTCGTGGCATATAGCGGGTCGTACTACGCGCGCAACGGTTCTACGGCGCGACCCACAGCCAAAAGTCACGACAGCGCGATGCGGTACCTGCAAGTGCGCTCGCTGACAACACCCGTGTCGAGTGTTGCGCGCAAAGGCAACAAGACACACTTTGACGCTGCTTCGCGCGCGACGTGTGCTATCAGTACGAATCGCAACGTGTTTATGCACGAATGCACGCGCTACACGCGCACACCACTATACAGAGCACTGTTGAAAAATGACGACATGCTGTGGCGCTGCACACTGGGACACCGCGTGCTGTCGGGGTTGCACGGGTTGGAAAAGCCATTGCAAGCACGGCACGAAGAGCTGTTGTCAAAGGGTTTTGCGAGTCTGACGACGGCAGCGGCGGCCTTGTTGCGACGGGCGCGCCCGCCATCTGGCGCCGAACTTCCATACATTGACGAGGTTTTAGCAAAGTACGACGAGTTGCAGTCTCACGCTAATCTGCGAGAGTTCAACAGTAGAAGGTATCGCAACGAAGGTGTGGGCAACCGAACAATGCTCACGTTTGCGATTGCGGTGGCGTTTTGTGCCGAAAACGTACGGAGCACACGACCGTACGACCACAGCGTACCCGCGTATTTTCGTCCGGGACAAATGGTCAACCCGCCCACCCAGCCGGATGCAGAGTTGGGGTTGCGTAGAACAAATTTGACGCTCAAAGAATTGGCTGACAGGGTGACGGAGTGGGCAGCCATAGAAGCTGTGCGATGGATTCTGTCATTGACAGCTGCATACGAGGTGGCGCACAGCAATGCCGACGGATTTGTGCCGCTGCCGGACACGGAGCTTGGGCTTTTGCGCGGTAGTATGGAGGCATTTTTTTTGGATGGGTGGGTTAGCGCGCCGCGCGACGCGACAATCCTTCTCAAGCCGACGTTGCAGCGTGCGACGATGAGTTGGTGGCATTTTTGCAGGGACGCGCTAGATTGCAGGAATTTGCGTGTGCGAATTAGTGCGTACAACGAGAACGAACGCACTATACCGTCTTTCGATGGTTCTGCAGCAGTGAAGTACAGAAGCGTGGCGTGCAAAGAAACCTCGCCCGAGGGGATGGCAGCGGCCGTGAGGCACGAGTTGTTGGAAGAGCATGACTATTTGTGGGAGCGCACTGCATACCAACCACAGTATATTAACAGGCCCTTACCGTCGCTGCGCAGTCGTTACCTCATGGCCGACGCGTTACACGCAAGCACTACCAACGAACAAGCGCGCGCACCGCCGTACAAAAGCGCACGCCGGCCAGCAGCAGACGAAGCCATCCAACAATCGGCAGGTGAACAGCTTGACGCGCGGTACTACACAGCGCACAAAACACGGCTGCTGCAAAACCAGTTTGAGTATCCCACTACTATGGGCGACGCGTACTTGTCCGCGCTGCATGGCTGGCGAGCGGCCGTGGTGGAACTTAGCCCGGAATTTCTTCACATGGCGTACCAGTGGAACATGACACAGCACGGCGCGGCACCCCTGCACTATTTTGCGAGCACCGTTGTGGCGCGGCAGTGCGTGGGGCGCAAAAACTCCAGTTTGCAGCCAGAGTTTCTGTGTGTATAAATTTTTTGCGTGCAGTCGCATTTCAGCAATGGCTGTACCCTGTGATTGCGAGGGGACATTTGTCCGGCAAACGTGCAAACTGCTGTTCAAATTTGAACCCGACTTCTCCACGCGCTTGGTCCCCCATTGTTTTGTACCCGGGATTTTCTAGGGTATAAATGGGTCGGGCGTCGATTCGACACGATGTGGGTGCGCACGCACGATCCCGCCGCGTGCGCCGACGGGAAACGGGAAACCAGAGTTTTCATGACTCAGGAAAACTCAAAAAGTCAGGAAAACTTTTCGCAAATCGACACAATTGTACCCCGACAATATGAGGGTACAAGTCCGACTCGGAGCATCTTTCAAGGGCATAATTTGCAAAAGTGACCCGTGGTGTGCCCCGACGGGAAACGGGAAACCAGAGTTTTCCTGAGTCAGGAAAACTCAAAAAGTCAGGAAAACTCATCGCCACTTATTTGAATAATACCCACGTTTTTTTAGGGTACAAACTTTATTTCTGATTTGGATCCTGTGCCACATTTTGTGCCACATTCTGTGCCAGTACTCGCAATCCGACGCGACGAGCGTGTCGTGTGTGAGGGCCGCTGTCACGGTGCTCCATCGCCGCTGCGCACGTGCCAAGGCAGTCTTGCGCCAGCGCAGCTTCAAAATGTGTGTTGTCGGCGCAAATTGCGCGTGCTGCCGTCACGCACACTTGCTGGGCTGCCTCTGGAAAACACTGACGGAGCGCGACGGTGTGCGAGGCAGCCGCATTGTCGCTTCGCGCATCCAGTGCGGCGGCAACGGACAGCAGCAGCCTGGAACGCACGAGCCATGTGCAGAGTGCATCGACACACTGGAACACAGAGCCGGCGCGAATCGCACAGCTGCGCAGTCGTGCAAACTCACGTGTCGCGCGATCTTGATTTGCCACTGTCCACTCAGTGTCAGCACCAATGTGCTCCGCTAAGCACGACTGGCCACTGCAAGCGAGGTGCGTTGCAAAGTCACACACACGGTCCACTAGCGCGGCCAGCTCGCTTGCAGGGGCGGTGGCAAGCACAAAATCGAGGCGCATGGAGTATTTGAAACACAATCACGTTGCTGTGTTACTGCCAAACCATGTGGAACGCTGCCAGTCGGCCCAGTACATTACCGTCAGCGACATCGCGCATGAAAATAGTGCAATTGTATCGCGGCCCATCACAAACGCCACTGTGGCCGCAGCGAGTCCAGACCCAACAGTTACCAGCGCTAACGTCATTGTGCTGCGGGCCGTATTAATTTGTCTTTGTTGTGTGAATATACCGGGACCGCGCTGGTGCATCTAAAAAAACGGCAGCCACACGTCAAAGACGCGATGGCGCGGCTTGTCCGGATTGTCTAAAATTGCGGCAATATCGCTTGCGCTTCGAAACATGTTGTTTGGAACACGTTGCCGTGCCTGCACAAAGCACGAAATTGCTAAAAACAAAATTAGACTTCGCACGGTGGCCACGCCTGAAGTGTAGGCCGCGCCGACAGAAAGCTCGGCCAGGTCGGTCAGCAGACGCATTCCCAAAAAAATCAGCACGCTTTCCAACAAATCAATGACTTCAACCACCACTGAGGCTACGCGCCAGCTGTGACTAAAGGTGTCAAACATTTGACTTTTGTGTTTCCACTGCGTGAGCCGCGGATTGTACTTCATGGTCAGCATCAGCAACGCCAGCACCGCAATCAGCACCTCCACAGGGTCCGATGACTGATGAGTCGTATCGGCAAATCCTTCGGATGCAAAAATACCAAAAGCCGATCGGTACTGAATCATAAGCGCGCTCACGCGCTTGCCGCGAGCGAGGATAACTTTCTCGCCATCCTTTGCCGTATCAACCGCACCTGCGGACATGCCGCCGTACCGCCGCGACAAGCGCCCACAGCTGTCGAGTGCCTTGCCGCTCGACGCGTGGCACACGCTCTCGACCAACGACGCGGAGTATGCGGATCTGTTCTGGGCGCGGAATGGGTCGCAGTGCTACTTCTCACGCTGCAGTGCACGCGAGATATGCAGTGTGCTGACGGACTGACGACTGCACGCACCTTGGGCGAGCTCTGTGGCGTCAGCGCGGGTCACACCGGAGCTTATGCGCGCCAAATTTTGCGCGAGCTCGACTACCGAATTGTCAAAATTGTGTACCAAATGTAACATTTGTACATTGCGTGTCTTTTGTACCACACTTTAGTTGCCTTCCCCATCTGTGTCAGAGTCTGACGCTTCCTGCGGCTTGTCCACCGTTTCCATTTCGTGGCCAATGCTCCTAATCTCCACGACCTTCACCTCTGCATTCGGCGCCGCGTCAGCAGTTTTGCGCTTCTTCTTGCACTTGGCCTCATACTTGGCAAGATTGTCATTCATCGCATCGCGCGAGCGTTTCACGCGGTTTGACTTGTCGCCCTCTTCGCCCTCGTCACCCTCGCCCACACCCAGCGCTTCCAGAATTTTGCGCTCCGTGAAAAGGCGCGGCTCCTGCTGCACCGACCACGCGAGCCGCAGTCGCTTCACCAAGTCCGCCACACCGCCGCGCAGCTTTTCGCGCCCCGGGTCTTCCAGGTGAGGCGGTTCAACCATCTGCACATCCACGTCCTTGCCTCGCTTCTTCTTTGAGTTGGTACGCAAAACGTACTCCGTCAAACCCTTGCGCGAGCCGGATTTGATCTCTTGCGGACGGTACCATCGACGGTCTTTGTCAAGCTTGTCCTTGATTGCGTTTTCAATGACACGCAGCGACGCCATGCGGCTCAGCTTGTCCTCAATTTTGTCTCTTTCTTCTTTAGTCAATCGTTTGGGAGGCTCCATCGCGGCGTTCTTGCTGCCCGCCTTGTGCTTCCACCACACCCAACCGAGCACGTCGTCCGGCGTGTCTGCGAGCTGCTCCGCCAGACGCTCCCGCAGCGACATTCGCGAATCAAAACCCGTACCAAAAATAATGTTGTCAGCGCTCGGTTTTTGACCGCGCCCCGAAATGTAACCAGGCTGCACCATTTTCCACGCCATCTCCGCGTGCTCGGGCTGAATTGTCTTGCCGTTCACACATGCCATGTCGTTTGCCATCGTAAACCACTCGGTAATCATGTCTTCTGTCGCAGTCCGCAGCGCGCCCACCGCCTCCTTGCTCCATTTGATGTCGCTTTTGCCGAGCCCTTGGCCCTTGTACTTGTAGTGCACTTTGCCGTTCACCATAAAAGGTCCTTCCTCCCAGGGCTCGCTGCTGCGCACCAGAGCGCGCATCTCCTTCTTGAAGTGGGCCGTGCGTGTCGCAAACTGTGTGCCCTGCAAACCTTGCTGCTGCCGAATCTCGAGGCGCTGCTTCGCGCCCGAGCGGCCCTTGCGACGCGCCGCGCCCTGCAAGCTGGCGGGCACATTGGACGAAGCTTCCGATCGCGGCCTGTCAGTTTTCGATTTTTTCTTTTTCAAGCTCTTGCCAAACACCGGTGGGCGCTTGTCCTTCTGCTTGTGATCCACCTGTTTGACGCGCACCATTGTGCCCGTAGACGTGTGCGCCGCTCGCAACACATGCTGCGTGCCGCAAAGTTACCCGGCACACGGCAATGAGGTGTTTGTACCCAAACATCCACCACATAAAGACTTTGCAACACACGCCTAACTTACGTGCGCAAAGGGACTGCACCCTTGCACAGTGCCATGGCCGCCCTCGCCTCCGCTGCGCTTGGGGACATGCTGCGGACTCCAAACTGGCACACCGAGTGGCCCATGACCCAAGTACCCGAGTGCACACGCAAGCACGTTCCTTTGTTTTCCACAGATCCACATGGACAGCAGTACTACACTACATTTCGCGCTGCCACTGCGGACGGTTTGTGCCAAGAGGTGGCGGGTCCACCGTTGCGACCAGACCTTAACCTGTATGCCAGCAAGCGGTTCAAGAACCGCGGTCACGCACACACAGCTGCGCCTATGGCGTCACTCTTCAGACCGAACACGCCGATGCGCAAGCTGGTCGATCACCTGACTCGTGTACACTGCGGGCAAGATTGGCGCCTGACGATTACACCCGCGCACAGCGAGTGGACAAAGCATCACTTGCTGCCTGCGACGCACCAAGATGACTTGACGTTTCTGGATTCCTTCAGCATCACACTGGAGCGGCGTTACAGCATGGCCGGTCTTCCGTCACTCGACCTGCATTGGAGTGGCGTTTACAGCAATTTTGACGCTGCGCCCACCAAAACGCACATTGAAAAGCTCAACGAGATGGGTGCAAAGCACGCGCGGGTGAAAAAGAGAGCACTGCACAGCTCTAACGACGAAGCGGCGCACAAGTCGTACTGGGACAAGCGCATCGTTACCGTCAGCACTCCGCCATACACTCCCCCCGCAAAGCTGTGCGACAGCACGACGGGAGAACCATTGCGTGCGGTGGGCGACGCTACGACGAATACACAGGAACTGCTGATTCAGCCTAAACAGAGTGGTTACGAAGAAAGATTTAATGCATTTCATGACGATCAACCGGTGGCGCCTGGTTTGTCCGCAGCCGAGCAACCAGAGTTCAATCGCACGGGCGTGGCGGTGAATCAGCGCACGTACGGCGACGGGGGAGGAAATTGTGATGTGAGTGCAATTCACCTGCCGGTGATGGAAACGACAGCGCCGGTGAGCGAGATCACGCTGCAGGTTGACTTTTACAAAATGCTCTTGGAATCGTCGGCGGCCTCAAAAACGACTGCAGTGGCATCCGTGTTTAAGGCAGCCTGCGCGAATGAAACGCGCGTCATAACAAGGGTAGCGCGCGCGATTTACACCGGTAAGTCCTCGGACTATATCTTGTGGCGCTCGATGCCGGAGCTGCGAAGTGCGATTGCGGAGACCGCAAGCAAAGACAAGTTTGCGGCGCAATGCTTGATGGCGCGTATCGGCGGCTTTCACGTGCCGGCTGCGATGGCAGCGCTTCGCGAGCGCGTTGGTGGCGACTCGACCGAGTTTGGCACGCACCTGACGCTCGAGTACCTGAACAGCGAGCTGTACGTGTCGCTCAAGTATTTGCCGGGCACGGAGCCAATCGAGTGGCCTGATTCGGACGACGAGGCGGAGGAAGACGATGAGGGCACGGGGAAACGCGAGCCGCTGAGTGAAATTGGCAGTGAACTGCTGTAAGCATGCCGAGTGTGTGGGAATTTTGAATTGATTGTATGTGCTTTCAACTGTCGCACAAAACGCAACGCCGCTGACGGACAGCGTGTCCATACTCGACTATCACGGCACCCATCGACTCAACTCACTCACAGCCACAACCATCTCGATCCGCGAACTGCCACCCACAGACCTCGCAGGCATCCGAGCCAAGGGCTTGAGACAAGAAGGAAGACCCGACAAAGACAGGTTCCTCGACGTCTGCCTACAGCCAACCAAACTCCTCACTCCACACTAGTGTACCTTTGCACAGCGCTATGGACGCCACAGACGTGCACCGCTCCAAGCGAGCACGCCGCTCCCACCTCGTGGGAGCCCTCGTCCTCTGGAAACAAAGTATGCGCACACGCAACGGAGTGTATCCATTGGAAATGGACCAGGCCGAAACTGACTTTCAAACCTACCAGCGGCTGGCGCTCGCACGCGCGCTGCGCCGTTACAACATCGCGGACGATCTCGCCCTCGCTGTCGCCGACCACATCGTTCCTCTCTACGCACAATACGTCGCCTGGAAACACCATCGCGAACGGACATTCGAAGAACAGTACAAGCTATTGGTTTTGTTTGACAGCGTCCAAGCTCTCAACCCCACGGCACAGCGCGCTGTCGTACGAGCCCACGTGTTTCGAGACGACCTGCAGCTGCAGGGCTACAACCACGTCATACCGCGTCTCACACCCGCAGACGCGCGGTGCTTACACCCAGTTGTCTGCACTCCGCAGCGCACGGACACACGCATACGACGCATCAAGCCAGGCGAAGCCCCAAAGCACCGCTGCAAGCGCACGTGGACGGACTGCCCGGGCAGAATTGTGGACGGCGAGTGGCACTGCATCGAGTGCTGTCTTCAATAAACCAACAACACAATTAACACACACCAACTAAGCAACCAAGCCACTGCAACCGCGCCCCCAAACAACTAAACAGCACAATTTACGTAGCTGTTGCACGTGCTTGTAGTTACGCGCGGCCGCTACCCAATGTCACGGCGGTTGCGCTCCGCGGCTGCAGAAGCGCCTGTGATTACGGCTGTGATTCCACGGGCGTACGCCTCGCGCGCAACCGTTGGGGCCAAGTATGGCCAGTATATGCGCGCTGGCAACCTTCCAGTCAAATTCACGGATAAAATTATTGTCGATCCGGTGACAGTGGGTGTTCTGCAGCGCGAGCTCTACGATGTTGTGGAGGCTGGCAGCGCAGAGTGTCTGGTGGTGCACTACTGCATTGGCAGGCTGGATCAAGTACTGTCTGACCCTTTGCATCCGATTGCCCGTGAGCGGGGGCAGGAGGACGACGCCCTTTGGGACTCGGACAAAACCTTTGCTCGTGTGATGTTTTTCATCGTCAATCACCCAAGCGACGATTTTATCGGCGATTTTATCGATGTGTCCAAATTTCGCCAGCTCGACTTCTTGTTTGCGCGTCCTTCCGTCGCTGAAACCGAACTTCAAGAGCGAGATGAACTGCTAGACGGTGTGCTGCTGACGAGCACTGCTTACGGACGCATCCCGGAAGAGACCCGCGCAATACCGCCACTGCTCTGCTGGACGACCCCGAATGCCGAATACGTGCCCTCAGTTCAACTGACCGATAACGCGCTTGCCGCGGCGCCCGGGTGGTTCGCATGCGTCACAAGCGAGCCACTGCACGTGGGCGTGGGCCACGGCGCGCACGCTCAGCACCAGGATCCTAGCCTGCTGACCAGGCTGGAGGGAATTATGCAAAAATTGCGCTTCAAATGCAAGCTGGCCGGCGCAGCTTTTGCAGATGCGGTGCTGCCGCCACTGGCATGACTGCCGCCCCGTCAATATCACCAACCGAGTTTGTGAGGGTGTTTGTACACTGGTGGCCAGACGGTAGATTTACGGTTGCAAAAAGTTGTGGGGGGTAGCGGTCAAAGTGCACGATTCTCCCTGCGCGTTGGCCAGACGCGTGCGCACCCTTTAGGATGCGCGCGGGACGCTCGCGCGGTAAGTGCCGGGTAAAGTGAATAAAAGTCCGGTAACCGGCACTCGACGGACCGCTGACATAGCATTCTTGCGAGGCAGTATATATATTCTTTGACAGGAGCGCGCGCGGGCACTTGTGGTTCCGGAGTTTTGCAAAAACAACTGCAGCAGTACAAATTCAATACACGCACTCACAGGAACGCCGTTGCCACAGCCATGTCAGCGCCGGACGTCTCGCAGCGCTTGAAGCAGACTGGGCCCGCACGGTGCCGGCGCCCCTCAACAACGCGCACACATGGAATTCACGATGATTCACATTTGGTCGGACTACTTTGTACCCTTTATTTTCAAGGGTACACTCCGCGGAGGTCCTCAGCATGGGCAACCGAGGAAGCTTTGCTGAAACTCACGCGGTGCCTTCGGTTGCCTTGCGGGCGTTTGCGCGCGCGACGAGTTCCACGAGCACCTCGTCGACAAATGCGGGGTCTTCCATGTCGCGACCGGTGATAACGTGCACAACGCCGCGCAATGTATTCCAGTTAGACCCGCCTTGAGTCTCGTTTTTCGGGCTCTGAACGACAAAGGGCCAGTAGGGTTTGCCGCTGGGGTTCATGAAGCACAGCGACATACGCAGCGACCAGGAAATGGAGCAGTTGACAACTTCGAGCAATCCCACGCTCTCACTCTCAAGCCACGCCATCGTCGCGCCGTTCATTCGCACCGCGCTTTCCTCTGTCTTGACAACGCACCACGCACGCGTCGCGTCGGCGGCGTCAATGGGATTGCGATCGTACTGTGCCAGCGACAAATCTGTTTTCAACGCGCTGCCGCTTTCTTCGTAGTTGAAACGTCCCTTGTCACCCTGCATCATCTTCAGCGTGTGCTCGTGCACGCCCGTCATTGCCAAGAAGGATGCAAGTGTGTAGCCGCACTCGTCACTGATGGGCGCGGCCACTAGCAAGTAGTCCGCCTTCATCGTTGCGGGAGCTGCTGTGCTCTTGTAATCGTACACCGCCACATTCTGCATCGCTTCGTGAGATACAGTGTCCACGCACCACGTGAGGACTTGCTGCGCTTCGGCGTACTGCTGTTCGGCGGTGTTGAACACTTCGCTTGTCCCCGTGAAAAAGGTGATATGCACGTTGAACGCGCTGGCAACTTCTTTGATGAGCAGGGCCATCATGAACTGATCGTCCGCATCAGCGCCCGGGTCGGTAATGACAACAATCGCTTTGGCATCTCCGTAGCGCTCGCCGTGCTCGTGGCGGTGCCAAGCGGCCCTCGTTACGGTGTCCGCAAAGACCGTGTTGAAATTTGTAGCGTACGTGCCGGCATTCTTGGCGGCGATAAGGTCCTCCCACGAGTCACCAAGCAAATGCTGCAGCGTCATCAAGGCCAGAACAACGTCGTACAACGCCGCTGGCTCAAACGCGCCGTCTTTGGTGGCCTGCACAAAGCGCGACTGCAGCCTGTCCGTCAGATCGCGCGTAACCTTCGGTGGTTCGTGCGTGTTCATGTGCTCCGACAGCATTGTCGTCAGGTAGGTCGACGGGTGCACGGCGTCGTAGAGAAGCATTTTGGCAGCAATCATGCAGTCAAGACGCTCGTGCAACTTGTCTTGAAAGGGGGCGTCAGTCGGATTGATGCTGCAGTACGCCTGGCGCACGGTAGCAATGTGTGCGAGCAGCGACTCGGGCGCAAGCAGTTCCACTTCCATAGCGTTGTGCAAAGGCGCAGAGCTGCGCAACACCAGACAAGGCGGGGGGAAGACTGGTGTGTGTGTGTGTGTCGTGTCCTCCACTACGCGCCGCCTCTTAGCATGGCTCGTACGGACGGCCGTGCGCGCGCGTGGTAGCATACAAACCAATTTGACAAATACAGCTACAGACACAGTGCCACAAAGTGACAGGTGGCCGCTTATGGCTTGCAACTGCCGCCCGCTTGGGACGGTGTCGGTGGCGGCGCTATACGAGTGTGCTACAACCACTTGTCGCCACGTGCGCGCCCCCTGCTCCCGCGCGGCCGTCCACGCGATCGCGATCGCTGCCCGCTCCCGCGTCCCTGCGCCTGAGGATTTATCATCATTTCCAGTGCACGCGACGACGCCAAGCTGCCGCGCTGCCGCCCCGTGTGAAAGTTGCGCGCCTTGCCTATGTGCTGACGCAGCTCCGTCTCGGTGACGCCGAGCCGCTGCGTTTGCGTCGCCCACTTGCCAGAGCGCGCGTGGCTGCAGCTGTTGCACAGCGCAACGCGAATCGATTTCATTGGGTCTGAGTCCGCGGCAACCCGCATTTCGATCCAGTCTTCGTGGGCTGCCAGCCGCGGCTCGTCGCAGTAAAAGCACTTGTGAGTGCGCACCGCGTCGCTCGGCGGCTCCCACCACGGCTCGCGCTTGGCTTCGGCGTCCATGTCGCGGCGGTAGTTGACGGCGTCCTCGGCGCAGACTCCGCAGCAAAACCCGATTCCCGAGCGCGCGACCCGCGCGTGCGACCACGTCGTCGGGCTTGCGCACACCGGGCACAGAGTGTACCAGGTGCCGTAATGCAAGACCCAGCGCCCAATCAAATTGATGCCGCTCACGCGCGCCCCGCCGCAGCCGCTTCCGTTGGCTTTGCGATTGCAGCAAAGAACTGTTTTGTCAATGTAGCGGTTGTCCTCAAACACGTCGTACGGTCCCATCGACCACACTTCGTCGTGCCGGTCCTCGGGGCACTTCCACTTGTGCCCGTCCTTGCCGCACTGGAGACACACGTAAAAACTTCCCGCCGTGGAGGGCAGCGGCTTATCGGGCAGCACTCCCAACCGCGTGCGCAGAGCCTTCATTTGGCGGCTCGCCATCGCGCAGTCCGTGGGCACGTAGTCGACCTGCACCGCCGAAATGCAAAACTTGACCGTTGTCACGGCGCGCGCAATGTCGGCGTCCGTCGCAAAGGCCAGAGCCTTTTGCACAACGGACGGGCTGAGCCCGTCGCGAAAGTAATTGGTTCGCAGCTTGCACAGGATGCTCGCAACCCGCGGATCGCACTGTGCCAGCTCAAACAGCTGCCCGTGCCAGCGGTACAGGTCTGCGCGCGTCAGACGGCTGATGCACAGCGCCAGATCCGCGACCACAGGCTTTGTGGCCTGGCGCACCGCCGCCCGCGTGATGCCGCGCGCTTCCGCGGTTTTTTGCAAGCACACGAGCAGTGTCACGTACCATCCGCGCTTGCGCAGCTTAAACACGTACGGTGCGCCGCCGGATTGCTTCATTGTGCGCTGCTCGCAGTGTGTCATGACCTCGTCCCACCGTCCGTCTGCCAGCGCCACGCGCATCGACTCGCACACGCGGTGAACGTCGCACTCAAACAAGTCCCATCCGTCGTAGCACTGGCACAGAGCGTGCCGTAGCGCGTCCGACAAGCAAATGTAATAAACCAGTGCTTCTTTCAGCGCATAAAACACGACGTGTGGGTACTGCTGCACCCACGTGTGGATGCGCTCGGGTGCCGCACTGTCGAAGTGTGTGTCTAGCTCCAGCATGACCCCAAACTCCGGCGCCGCACCGCAGCGCTCAGGCAGACCGAGGCCACCGTCCATGCTGCAGCGAACGAGCTGGCAAAACAGGTCGCGCGTGTGAGGCTCCGTCTCAAAGAGCCGCAGCACGGCCTCCTGGAAGCCTCGAAACAGACACCGGCTCGGCACGAGCTTGGACAGTACGTGCACAAGCGGCAGTGACGATTTGTGGGTGCTTTCTTCCGTGTACGACAGCTGTGAAATCAGGGGGGCCAGGTCTGGCAAGCTGCGCGCGTGGCCGCGGCCGCGCCTGGGCGGTTTCACCTTGGACCACACAGCCCCCCCGGGCGCCGCGGCTGCGCGTGCTTCCGGGTCCGTTGTCGCCACCAAGTACTGGACAATGTCAAAGAGCGTTCGCAGCCGCGCTCTCGCGGCCGCCGCGCAATAGCTCGCATCCTCCGTCACGCACTCGTCAATCGTTGCCTGCAGACGATTTACCAACCACGACACGCAAAGTTCCAGTTGTGCGCCCGTGTCCTGCGGTCGCTCCGCACACCGACATCCGCACTGCACAGTGCACACGCACGGCACTGGCACACGCTCCGGCTTTTGTTCCAATGTCTCTCTGCAGCACTGCACACAAAAAAACCACGACCGCGACCGCCACCGCTGCAGCTCGGCCAGTCTCTTGTGCCACGTCTCCGCACCGCTCTCCATAATCTCCTCTACACTCAAACCATTGTCTCCCGTTAACGTTTCGCTGTCTTCGATCACTCCCTGCTGCACCGGCGAAACGGACCACACAATGCCGCAGTCTGACGATGGAGTGACCGATGTTAGTTTAAAGAGCCTTCAACATGTGACACGCCAACTTCCTCCCACTGAACGTACGTCACACCTTCGTACGTTTTTTTGACGTGAGGCACGTAGAGATTATCCGCGTGCTGAATGTGCATCTGCACAACGCCCTTGTCTGGCGTTTCGCCAAACACACAGCGACTCACGTCGTACCCTCCCGGCATGCCGGTCATCACTGGACATGCCCCCTGCTGTCCTTTGTACATGTGCATGTTGATGTCCGCATTGCGCACGTCTGTGCACTTGGCCATCATCGTGACAGCCCACCGGTCGCAAATCACGCACAGCTTCCGCTGCCACGGCAGCGTGCCCTTTTGCTCAAAGTCACTCTTCTCCGCAGGCGACAGATACTCTCGCACCACCAGCTCGTTCTTCAAGTGTCCCAGCGCATCTCCCGCCGCCGCGTACTGGAACGACCTGTGGTACATTGCCACGCCTTGGCAGGCGCGCCCCGCCGCGCACTGGCGCTCTCCCGCACTCGCGATTGCCGAGCGCAAAAAATCTTTGACGTAGGCCTGGCTTACCGGCGGTGGCGTCACCTCCAAGGCGTTGGCGCGCTCCGAAAAAATTTTGTCCATGCGCTCGCGACAGTCGGCCGGTATCAGGTTTAACATCTCGTGGCGCCACGCCGTGACGGCCGGTCCTTGGTGGCTTTTGCCGTCTCGCTCCACCATGGCGCCCCACCGATCCTGCACCGTCGTCTGCTTTAAGTAATCGCACAGGCTTTTGGATCCTGAGGAGCCGATGCCACCCAGCGGTGTGAGCTCACTGGTGGCCACCACGCCCCACGCTTCGTCCTGTTTCTTTTCGCGCTTTTTTGCATTTTCGCGCTCCACCTGCTCGTTGGCGCGCTGGCGCAGGTTGCCCATGACTTCGCGAAACGTGCTCATCGACTCGACGGGATACACTCGTCCGCTGCCGTCCGTCAACTCCATGTCCTCCGTGCGTGCCTCGCTTGGCACCGCCGTGCGCTCTATACTGCTTACCAGAGACGCAGTCTGTGCGTCCTGACATTTTTTTCGCGCCGCTTTCGTTTGTTTGCTGACGCTTGCCGCTGCCGTCTCCGCCGATTCGCGCGCACCGCGCTTGGCTTCCTCCTCGTTCGCCGACATTGCCACCGTGGGACCGGCAAAAGTTGACTGATTGACCTGCGCTTTCCGGCGCTTTGCCACGCGCTTGTTTTCTTTCAGTGCACTGACCGATGCATGCAACTCGTCGGTTGAGTCGCCAGTTGAAACTGACTTTTTTCTGCGCTTGCGCCGCTTCTTTTCAGTCATTGGACGCAAGTGCAAATTTTGTCGGGTGTGTCTGCCTTCGCACAGTATATACGACCTTTTCAAAACAATGACTGGTTCAGACAGGAATTTTCCTGCTCTAGCTAGTTGGCCCACACGCTGGATGCAGCTGGCTGCAGTTTGCGAGGCATGACATGCACAGGGACCGAAAGTTTGAGCCTGCCGCTGCTCGTGGAAGTACACCAAACAATTTCGTTCCAAAAGCGCGCGGGCCTGGTGCCCGTGGCGATTCGGCGCTGGCGTCCGCAGCTGTGTGACAGCGAACCAGAAGAAGAGCAGCGGCAATCATTTTGGGGTGTGACGCTCCTTGAGGCGCAGCAGCTGTGCGGTGGAACGCTCGTCAACGTCGCGACTCGCTGCTGCTACGACACCCCGAGGGTTGACACGCGGCGCGGCCGCGCACGCCGCCCCGTGACTGACGTGTTGCCTCTTGACTTGTTGGAGCGCGAGCTGCAGCGCCGAGGCGACACGCACGGTGTTGCGCTGTGCCGACGATTTGTGTGCTCGCCCGCGCTGCGCTCGGCGGCGCTGGCGTTTACGAAGGTGCTGAGCAGCAAACCGCGCAAGGAAGTTCGCAAGCGGCGTGAGCGCGCGGACAAAATTCACCGACGGCGCCGCGTGGCCAAGCGGCGCGGCCTGTTTGAGCGGGAGCTTGCGGAGCGCGCCCTGCTAGCCGAGCCCGGTCGGCGCGACGCGGACGCGTGGTCTCGTCGCAACTTTGAAGCGGTTGCGCGTGCCTATGGCGCTGGCGCGGTTGACGGACGGTCTGGCGGAGATTGGGGCGCGTCTGGGTCTGGTGACGAGCGCAGCGACGTTGACTGTGGCGAATCCCAAGAGCGTGCAGCAGGAAGCCGAGGAATGCGCGCAAAAACTGTGCAACGATGCGACTTTGCTTCGCCGCAGTGCGCGTGTGCAGGCGCACACGGGCACGGGCACGGGCACGGCGCCGGAGCGCCAAGCGCAGGCGAGCAGCAGTGCGAAAAAGCCGAAACGTGTGACAAAGACCAAGACAAACACGGGACAAACAGCGGCGACAGCAGCTCGGGCGAAGAAATTGAAAACTGGTGGTAGCATTGTGTCGTCGTCTTTGATTGGCCCACGTGCGCGTGCGCGTGCGGGTGCGCTTCCCGCATCACCTACGGCATCTCCGTCTCAGTTCGACGTAACAACAACGCGCGACAGTGGAGACGACAGCGGTCCGCAGCAAAGCTCGTGGAGTGAAGAGCGATCTAGTCGGCACAGCGTAGCGTTTCCCGGTCAGCAATCACGGAGCCTGCAAGAAGATGAGTCGTTGAATGCAGAGGTACGCGAGAACGTGACACAAGAAATGTTGAATTTGCGCAAGCGGGTCCGGGATACTTACAATGCGGTGGTCGAAACGCACAAGCCTCTAGTACAAGACATTATTGCAAGCGAAGGTCAACCGTCGTCGAGCGTCGACGTGGCAACGGCGCGTCAGGCGATGGCCATGGCGGTGCAGACGGCACAGGAGACATTTTACACACTGCAGTCGCAGTACTCGACGACTAATTTTGTCAAGCTGGTGGCGAGCGCGGCCAACATGCGTGCGGAACCACTGTTAACCAAGAATCAGCAGTTTGACACATTTTTGAAGACGCGGATTGGGCTGGCGGACCAGGAGTACCAGCGCAAAGAGCGCGCGCTGCGCGAGGCGGCGGAGCAGCGCCGCTCGGTGTACGGCAGTCACTTGCGGTCGGCCTTGCGACGCATGCTGCCGTACGAAACGACGCCTGGCAACGGCATTTTGAATGGTCAGACGGAGTTTAAGCAAAGCGAACGCGACGAAGCGTACGTGGAGTACGATCGCGGTCAAAAGTGGAAGCAAGAAACTGAAGCACGTATGCACAGGCGCAAATGCATAGAGGAAGAGTTGCTGGAGAATTATCAAGACTTGAAGAAAGCTAAGAAAGACGTTGACGGGGCACGCGAGCAGATTGCCAATTACAACAAGTATGTGAAAAAAGTAGAGGCCTTGTGTGCACATTGGATTGATCACGAACTCGAGAAACCACAAGCGGATCGGCAATTGTTTGATGCAATTGGTCAAGCTGTGCAAGTTTTGCGAAATGCAACTGCGGCATTGCAAGAACCACAACCGCCACAAAATGCGCAGCAGACTGTAACTCAAGCGCAGGCAGGTCTGCAAGCCGCGCGCGCGGCGTGGCGAGCTCGTAGGACGCAGATGATTGATGCCATGATGGCTGCCTGGGCGAACGAAGGTCAGTCGGCAATATGGCGATCATTTCTGTGTGAAGATGATCGCGGCGATTTTGGGGATAACTTGAAGATGGAGATTCAAGTGCAAAACGAGATGTGGCTGCATCGACTGCAGAACATAGGCCCGATGGTACTGTCGCTACCAGACCCGCCTTTTGAAATGCAAGAGGTGTATGAGTCCGTTCTCCAAATGTATAGTGACTATCGGCGAGCTCAACAAGCGGGAGCAGGTCAAGATCCAGTCGTTCGACTGAACGCACAAGTAACTACGCTGGAAACAAGAGTTACCGATCTTGAAGCGAACCGTACAGCATTGCAAGACGAGAGACGAGCATTGTGCAACGAGCAAGAAAGAGTTAACGACCGGCGGCCGCGCGCGGGCAGCGGTGCCGGTGACTTTTTACCACCGGCGGCGCGGTACGGCACGGCAGTCCCGCGACGTTCGCACGTGGAAGTGCAGGAGGACATGGAAGCCATGGAGGAGGTGATTTGCAAGGCAGAAATTGAGTACATAAAGTGTGCGGGCGAAACCGAGGATTTTCAATTGCTGCAAGCGTACTACAGTCGGTGCGAAGCGATCATTGAAAGCTTCGAACACGCGGCGAACCAACTGAGCACGAAGCAGGCAAACAGTGAAGTGTCACCGTCTGTGGAGGCTGCCTTGCAGCGCGCGCACGTGTGGATGGTGGGCGCATACGGTTCGCGCGTTCCTTCCATGGAGACAATGAAAAAACTGATTCGCGACACGGGCGTCAGTGCTTCTGGTCGCGATAAAGAAAGACTGGGCTTGCTCGCGCAAGTGGTAGCGTCTGTCTTGGTGGAGATGAATTTGCAGCACCCGAACGGCGCATCGGGCGGAATTTACCCGGTATCAGTCTTCAAAATGGACGATGCGCGCATGCTGACGCGCGTGCAGTGTGCCAATCTGTTTCTGGGCGCGGTGCCTACAGTGATGCGAAGCAGTCGGTCGTATGGAAACAAGTATTCAGTAGACAGACCGGTACGCCCTGGGGCAGCGTATGTTATGGGCAGTGTACACTGGTAAAGGTGTCATCTTGGCGTAATGTACGAACAACCTTGTGTGAGTATATTGAGTTAGTTGCCACATGGACGTGTGCACAGCACTGCAACTCCAAGTTCCCATGTCATCTGCACGAATCGAAGATGCGACCGAAGTTCGGGGATCAGGTCGCGATCCGCTTGCCGCCAAGCCATCTTTTCAAACTCAGCTACAAAGCATGCAGCCTAGCGCACTTGAGGCAGAGCACAGCGTCATGTCGACGGCCGGCCCCGCGCCCATTGAAAAACAGGCCGGTTCCGCACCGCTTCAAGCCGGCAACGACCGCGGCACCGTGCGCCGATCGCTGACCATTGAAATTTCGGGATCCCTCACCAAGCTCGCCGCGGACGGCGTGCAGGCAACCTGGAGTGTTGCCAACAATGCCTCGGCGGTGTTTCAGCCCGAGCGATCGGACAAGGGTTACTCCGATGTTGCGGGGCAGTGCGACATTACTAACACTGTGATGCACAGTGTGACGGTTACGGATGTGCGCAGCAGCTTTCCGTGCTCCGTGGGAGTGGACATTTCGGGTATTACCGGCACGCACGCGACGCGCGAGGGCAAAAAGTACGCCCTCGTGGTGCAGGGTGACACAAAGTGGCAGGGTAGCAAAAAGCTCCTCGAGCCCGACGAAATGACAAATTCTGACTATCTCAAAAAGTATCCGGGCATGACTCCCGAGAAGATTGCCAAGGAAGGCATTGTGCCTGTGCCCGGCGAGAGCTACGTGTTTGTGGACAGCAACCATCCGGTCGTCGAAATGCTCACTGTCAACCAGGATCTGCTGCAGGTCAACATGGCGGACGCGGAGCTCATTGACGGTCGCTGGTACAAGGTTGCGGGCGAAGTTGTGAGCGACTGCACCAAATTGCTTGATCAGCAGCTCTTGCAGCACCTGCCGCTGGTGAACCTTTCGACGTTCAACGTGAGCGCCGAGCGTCTGGGTGGGATGGCGTGGGATCGCATGGACTCGATTTCGGACGATCTCATGGGCAAGAACATGGATCCAATGATTGAACGCATTATGACTAAAACAAACTCTCTTAGCTTGCAGCTCGAACTGGAGTACACGTTCATGTGAAGCAGTGCAGCTCGCAGCAGCGGCCCTTGTACCCGCTCTACAGTGGGGTACGGGCTTTTGATAAATGAACTCATCCTTGTATTTGATGTAAAACCCTCCTCCCATCAGGGTACACTTTTTACCAATTGCTACACTCCTGGTCCACGCACTCGCGCAGACAGCCTACCGAGCACCAGTCCTCAGTGTCGTCACCTGGGTAGGCAATCTTGACTCGACGATTGTCGCCGCGCCCTGGGCCCATTTCCGTGATGTAGCCTTGGTGCAACCCGTTGTCACCACAGTCAACCACCACGCGGCAGTTGAGACTTGGCGGTGACTGTAGTTCACGCGGTTCTGGCTCGTCTTTTGCCATCGGTTTTACGACCACTCCAGGCGGAGCGGCAGCCTGCTTAGCGCGGAGGGACTTGCTGTCACTCGACTTGGCGCGCTTGGATGTCGGCGCAGTCGGTTCCTTGCACCGCCGCTTGTGCGGCTTGGTGGCGGTTTCCAACAGCGCTTCATGAGCCATCTTGTCGTAGACTTGCATTGCCTGCTCTGTCTCGTGCCGGTCCAACAGCTCGCACTCATGCGCCTTGTGCCACGGGAACGTCACTTCGTACCTGCGTCCGTTGTGGCCGGTGATGATGCCAAACGAGTGATTGGAGGAATTCTTGGCGGCTTGAAACAAAACCGCCACACGACGATGGCTGTAGTCTGGCACTGTCACAACCGTCGGCTTGACGACTGTCACAACCGTCGGCTTGGGCTTGCGCTTCATTGGCGACCGAATGGCCGGTGGACTAGGAGCAGTGGACGGTGGGCTTGGCATACACATTGGGAGCGTGCGTGTAGCGGGCAAGTACTGCGGTATGGCGGCGGCGGAAGGGGCGGTAGCGACGGAAGCGGCGGTGGCGGCTGGTTGAGCTGCTTGTTGATGGTACAGGAAGACGTGCTGTGCAAATTGGGCAGCGTTGGGGATCTGACCTGGCACGACGTCCGCAGAGCAGACGGTGAAAGCGGCTTGCTGGAGGCATTCCAGAGGGTTCATAGCGCTGCGCAAAGGCGCAGATGGCGTCGGCGGAGCGTCTGTGCGGTGTGTGCTGTGCATTTTGATCGGAGCTGCATGCAGACACAGCACCAGCCCAAGTTTCTCTTGGGACTCATCAAGCGCAAGGAGGTACATACTCAGCAGAACCTCGTTTACTCTGTATGACGTGATTATGTGCGAGTGCGAGAGTGAAACCTCGGACACATGGGTGGCAACTCATACCTTGTTGCCGCTTGCTATCACTACCTGCACACAAACTTCACCTGTCACTGTGCTGCTGGGTGCTTACATCTGGGAGTCCATTGAGACACTGATGCCATGCAGTGTGGAAGTGTTTGTGGAAAAGCGCTGGGACTTAGTGCACGATTTTGCAACTGAGTCTCGTCTTGACAGTGTCGTGTGGGACATGGTGGCTGCACTTGTGGGTCTTGCGTGCGCGGCTCTGTTACGTCCATGGAGAACACGCGCGGTTGAGGTGTGGACTGTTGCGTGGCCAGCAACCACGGCGCAGATTGTGTGGGCCGGCTTGTTGATTGGGTGGAGTCTCATCAGTGAAGTGTCCGTACCTTTGTTTGTATTGGGGTGGACGCTGTTTGTGTGGTACGGCTGTCGCTATTTTCCAGTGGCGGCCATTCGCGGTACTACTCAACAGTCTAAGACCGAACAGCCGACCGCCAAGCAGACGGAGTCGCGCGACGACGCGGCGCTTGCGTGGCGGCTGACAATCATTGGGTGGCTACACTTGACTGTGAGCCTCAGTGACAACACTCATTGGAACAACCTCATTTTTGGTGCCTGTGTCGTGGCTGTTCTGTACTTATTGTGGCCTGACAAAAATGC
>Ga0222715_10000872_pt1 | contig 29881 bp, 37 predicted proteins | sample C33_9DmetaG_FD_165056 | JGI IMG/M metagenome (GOLD analysis project Ga0222715, IMG submission 165056) | Estuarine water microbial communities from San Francisco Bay, California, United States - C33_9D | ecosystem: Environmental > Aquatic > Marine > Unclassified | place: USA: California...
GATTATACAAATATTCCTACATTTAAATCTGAAAATAAAGAAGAAACATTAGAGTTAAGAGAGTGTGTTGATTTTAGACCAAGAGTTGCAGATGATAGTAATGTTATAGGATACAATGATAAAGATGCAACAGGTGCTAAAAACTTTACTAGTACGAATGCTGTTTCAGTAGATATTCCAAAACCAGGATCAAATTTTAGAGCAGATTTTGAATTTTATCTATCTCGTATAGATGCAATCTATATGACAACAAATGGCCAGTTTAAACAAGCAAGAGGTGCTTCGGCTGTTGATCCTCAAAGACCTGATACAATTGATAACTCTATTATTCTATGTTATTTAAGATTGCCTGCATATACTTTTAGTACAAGTGATGTTACAGTTATTCCTGTAGATAATAGAAGATATACAATGAGAGATATTGGTAAGTTAGAAAGTAGAATTAAAAATTTAGAGTATTATACAAGTTTATCTTTATTAGAACAAGAAACATTAAATTTAGAAATACAAGACGCTAATGGTTTCAACAGATTTAAAAATGGATTTTTAGTAGATACTTTTAAAGGTCATAATGTAGGAGATACTACAAATTCAGATTATCAATGTTCTATGGATTTAGAAAATGGTGTTGTAAGACCAAGATGTTTTACAGATCAAGTTTCTTTGATAGAAACAGCAACAAATGATACGGCTAGAACAACTGCAGGTTATAAAAAAACAGGTGACCTAATTACTTTACCTTATACAGAAGTAGAATTAGTTTCTAATTTAAGTGCTACAACAACAGTAAATGTAAATCCGTTTAATGTTTTTACATATGTTGGAAATATGAAATTAACACCTGAATTTGATGAATGGAAAGATACAAAAACATCTCCAGATTTAGTTGTAAACAATGATTTACTTTATAATAATATTAAAGATATTCCTAATCCAGCACACAAAATAGGGTCAACATGGAACGAATGGCAAAATAACTGGACAGGAACATTTATAGAAAAAACAACAAGTGGTAATCAAACAACTGTTAAAGAAGGAAGAACAGGTAATTCTACACGTTCTGGATTAAAAAGAGAATTATCATCACAAGTGGTTCAACAATCATTTGGAGAAAGACTTGTTGACTTATCATATGTACCTTATATTAGGTCTAAAACAATTTCATTTACAGTAACAGGATTAAAACCTTTATCTAAACATTATGCTTATTTTGAAGAAGTAAGTGTTGATGCATATGTAACACCTACTGGAGGTTCTTTAGGTGGACAATTAACATCTGATGCTAATGGTTCTCTATCAGGAACATTTGCTATTCCAGATCCTTCTGTAAGTGGTAATCCAAAATGGAGATGTGGAGAAAGAGTATTTAAAATTACTGACTCTCAATCAAACTTTAGAAATAGTAGAAATAATGAATCATTTGCTTCTTCAAAATACAGAGCACAAGGATTGTTAGTAACAGAACAAGAAACAGTTTATGCAACTCGTGTTCCTGAAGTTATAGAAACAAAACTATTAGAAGAAAACTCTGTAAGAGAAATTACTTCATCAACAACTTACACTTCAGGTGGTTCATCTTCTGGTTCAAATAGAGGAACAGATAATAATGATAGCGGTGGCTGGGAAGATAGAGATAGAGATGGTATTCCTGATAGGTCAGATCCAGATGATAACGATCCAAATGTTAGAAATTATTCAGATTTAAAAGAAAGAAATAAGGAAAGAAGAACAACAGCGGCTAAAACGAATCATTCTAAAGGTCAAACTGGATATGGAAGTTGTTTTATAGCAGGTACTAAAGTTACAATGGCTGATGGTACATTTAAAAATATTGAAGATATTATAGTTGGCGATAAAGTAAAAGGACACAAAGAAGAAAACACAGTTATTAAATTAGATCCTACTTTATTGGCTGAAAGAAAATTATACTCATTCAATAATAATGAACATTACTTCTTTACTTCTGAACACCCATTTATGACAGAAGAAGGTTGGAAATCTATTAAACCAGAAAAAACAAAAGAACGTGATGGTGTAGAACTTTATGAACAATTAAAAGGTGAATTAAAAGTTGGTGATAAACTTGTAACAGACAATGGTTTAGTTGAAATTACTAATATTGATTCAAAAGAAATGAACAATCCTGAATTACCTTTATACAACTTTAATGTTTCAAATGATAATTCATACATCGCTGACGGATATGTAGTACACAATAAAGGCCAAAGTAAAGGCAAGGTTCTTTGTGACTATATCTATGAACTTGGATTATTAGATAAACGATTATGGGAACTTGATGAAAAATATGGTGAATGGGCTATGTTAAATGATCCAGAATTGATGTTAGGTTATCACGCTTGGGCTTATCCATTAATTGAAGAAATGAAATCAAATACAAAAATTGGTAAAATTGCGTTCTTCTTTACAAAACATTTAGTTCCACATTGGGCAAAATATCTTGCGGGTGAGAAAACAATTACAGGAAGTCTATTACACAATATAGGTAAACCAATTTGTCGTGTGATTGGAAAGATAAAAAAGAATAGAATAAATAAAACTAGAGGAACAATATAATGGCAATAGCACAAACATTTGTAAATCAGGTAGAAGAAGGGTGTTTTGTAACATCACTAGACTTATATTTTAGTGAAAAAGATACGATTCAGCCTATTAATGTTGCTCTATTAGAAACTTATAGAGATAGACCTGGTTCAAAAATATTACCATTTAGTGTAGTTACAAAAGCGGCAGCTGATGTAAACACATCAACTGATGGTACAACGGCTACAACATTTACTTTTGATTCACCAGTATTTTTAAAAGGTGGTATAAGTTATGCTATTGGTATAACAGCAAATAGTACAAAATATAATTTATATGTTTCTGAATTAGGACAAACAGTTATTGGAGGCTCAAGACGAGTTTCGGAACAACCTGCAGTTGGCTCTTTATTTAAATCACAAAACGTAGGTGGACAAAACGAGTCACCTCTACAAGACATTAAATTCTCAATAAAAAAAGCAAACTTTACAACAAACACAACTGGTACTGTAACATTTAATAACTCAGCTTTAACTGCTGAAACTTTAGAAAATAATCCTATTGAAACTAATAAAACAGCAGGATCTGGATCAACATTTGGTTCAAATCCTTCTATTGTAAAAATTAATCACCCAAATCACGGTATGAATGACGATAAACCAGATAAAGTTACAATTGCTGGTTTAACTGATGGTACAGACTATAACGGTATTTTAGGAAGTGCTATTAATGGTACACACGATATTGGAAATGTAACTTTAGATAGTTACACAATTACAATATCTGGTGACTCAGCAACTTCAACAGGAAGTGTTGGAGGATCATCTGTTACTGCTACAAGAAATATTGCCTTTGAAGTTGTACAACCTCAAATAGGGTTTATGCATCCTGGAGATACTTCAGTAACACATAGACTTACAACAATTTCAAAACAATCTATACACGGCAGTGAAACATCTTATGTAGCTCAAACTGAAAATGAAGTTGTTCCAAATGATAATTTTTATATAACTGAACAACAACAAGTTGCTTCACCTATAAATGAAACAACTCATTTTGGTGGAAATAAATCACTAACTTATAAATTTGAAATGTCAACACAACACGAAAATATTTCACCTGTTATTGATACTGCAAGAGCAAATATGATTTTAATATCAAATCGTTTAGATGACGCTAATAATTCAAACACAACAGATTTTGTAGATGAAACATCAGCAACTGGTGGAAGTGCATCAGCAAAATATATTACAAAAGAAATTTTATTAGATAACCCAGCAACAGCATTAGATGTTAGAATAAGTGCAAACAATTATCCTACATCTAATATTAAAATGTTATTTAAAATTAGACACGTTGATGATAGTAGACCTTTTGATGAAATTCCTTATGTTTACTTTAATTCAACAGGTTTAGCAGACGATACAATTAATTATTCTGAAAGTCGTTCACAAACGCCTTATAGTCCAGAATATAATACAAGTTACAATGAACAAAAATTTACTGTAGATGGTCTTGGAGAGTTTACATCATTTGCAATTAAAATGGTAATGACAGGAACTAATCCTGCTTATCCACCAAGAGTAACAGATTTAAGAGCAATCGCATTGGCAACGTAATGAGAAAAGTAATAGAACAAGATAGAAGTTTTATAAAAGATACAAGAACACAAGCTATTGTTAATTCTGATCGAAAAGGGTATTTCGCATATATGCAAAGAGTCACTCAAAAAAATAAAGAAAGTGACAAATTGAGAGAAATGATTAGAGATATTAATACATTAAAAAATGAATTAACAGAAATTAAACAATTATTATTAAAGGTGGTCGATGAAAAACATTAAGATAATAGAAACTGGTAAAGAGGTAGTTAAACAATAATGGCTGTAAAAAATATAGCAGTAACCGATACACTAGAAACGTTTAGAACGCAATTTAATGATTTAGCGGCTAATGATTTTGGTGATATTGCAAATCTATCTGGTGCTATTAGTTCAACTAATTTAGTTGATGCTATGAATGAAACCATTGGTATTGCTACATCTACTGCAGGTTGGACAATTACTGACAGTTCTGCAACATCTCAAATTATTGGAGGTGGTGATACATTAACTGTTAATGGAACAACAAATCAAATTACTGCTGTGGTTAGTGGTCCTGATATTTTAACAATTGGATTGCCAAATGATGTAACTGTTACAGGTGAATTTACAGCACAAGGAACTGGTACACATTCATTAGGAACTATTCAAGTTGCTGGCAATACAATTAGTTCTTCAGACACATCTTTAATTACTGTTGATGATAATTTAACTGTAACTGGAATATTAACCGCTGACAATATAAGTAGTTCAGGAGCATCTGTATATTTTGGTTCAAAACATATAGAAACGTTAGGATACATTTATACTAAAGAAGGTTTATATTTTGAAGGTGCTACTTCAGATACTTTTGAGATAAATTTAATAGCACAAGATCCAACAGCAGATAGAACAATAACTTTGCCAAATGAAACTGGTACAATTATAACCACAGGAAGTTCGGGTGTTGTTACAAGTACAATGATTGCAAATGGCACAATTTCTACAGACGATATTGCTGACAATCAAATATCAGAAGCTAAAATGGCTGATGACGCAATAGGACAAGATCAACTTAAAAACGTTGTTACACTACAGATTTTAAACTCATCAGGTACAGTTGTAAAAACAATATATGGAGCAGGAGCATAAAATATTATAAATAGATTTATTAATATTAAATAATGGAGATATTATGGCAGTTAGAAAACCTTTATATGAAGTAAGTGGAAATTTAAGAGAGATGTCAACCGCAATGGTTGACTCAATAGTAGATCAGATAATCTATCAATATTCATTGAATCCTAGTGTTGCATTATCAGTAGTTAGTTCAGGCGGCAATTTAGGAACAATTACGGATACAAGAAAACAAGCTGGTTCTTATTCAACAAGTACAACAGCATTCCCAAGTGAAGCTACAACAGCAGAACCTAGTACAGTAACAGTAAGTTACTCAAAAATAAATTCATCAACAGCATCCGTATCACCAACAACTGATACAGGTAAAACTTGGCCATCATATTATAATGCAAGTGGTCAAATACAAGTAATGAATTTACAAGATGTAAAAGATACATTTTTACATCCAGCAATAAATTTATTAACTGCTGCAACAACCACTACACAACAAGCAGGAACTTATTTTATTTCAAGTTCTTCATCTGTTGCAGGTGCTACCGAAGTAAGTGGTTCAGCAACAGCGATATTTACAGATACAAGAGCTGATACAAGTTTATATACTGCTGGTGGTATTCCAGAAACATTAGATCAACCAACAACTATTACAAATTATTATTTACATAGAGTAAATGGTTCAGCACCATCTTTTACATTACCATATTATATTAATGCATCAAATAATATTCAACAATTTACATCTGCTACATTTAATTCATTAGCACAAGAATGGATAAGATATACAGCAGCTTCTTCTACAGATGGATATAAAATAACCTATAACTTAGGAACATCTGGTTCTGGTAATACAAGAGGTTCTGGAATGGGTGATACTATTTTAAATGGTTCTGGTAACTATCAACAATTATTTGTAAACGCTGATGACTATAGAGCACAAGAATTTCCAGATGGAACAGCAGTAACAGCAAATACTTATTATTTGCGTATAAATAAATCTTAGTATGAATATATTATTGACGGGTAGTGAAGGTTTTATAGGCCAACACTTATATAATTTTCTTAAAAACAATCATAAAGTAATTTGTATAGACAAGCAAACAGGTAATGATTTATTAACCTGTGATTTAAAGTATAATGTAGATTTGGTTATACATCTTGCTGGTCTGTCGGGTGTGAGAGATAGTTTAGAAAGACCTACAGAATATTGGGAGCAAAATGTAATTGCAGGTCAAAGACTTTTTGATTATTTTAAAGATACTAGAATTTTATATGCTAGTTCATCAACTGCACATGAGCCTTGGAGAAATCCATATGCAATGAGTAAATATGGTTTAGAACAGGTAGCACATGCAAACAGTTTAGGTATGAGATTTACAACTGTATATGGTACTAATGCTAGAGAAAGTATGTTAATACCAAGAATATTAAGAAATGATGTTCCTTTTATTAACACAAATCATAGTAGAGATTTTATACACGTTAATGATTTAGTGAAAGCGATAGATAGTTTGATACACTCTAATTTAGTTGGAGTAACTGATATTGGTACAGGTGTAACAAATAAACTTTTAGATATAGTAGATTATTTTAAAATCAATTGTCAACGTGTTGTGGGAAATATGTTTGAACGATTAGACAATAAGGCTGATAATACTTTACTATATAATATAGGATGGCAACCAACGATAAATTTATTTGAATATATAAAGGAGAACAAAAATGTTAACTGAAGAATTTTTAAAAGACAATTTCTTAACTGCATATTTTATAGATAATGAAAGAAAAAATATAGAAGTGCAAACAACAACTGAAGATAAAAAATCAGTATTTACGACTATAATACCATATGAAGAAAATAATCCTCAATATCAAGCACTTACAAAATACATGAATATTGAACAATTACACGAGTCAACTTATCAAAAAAATAAAACAGAACAAGAACAGTTTGAAAAAACTGTACTAAGAATAGCTAAAAAATCAGGTATGGTATTAAGTAATGAAAAATTAAAAGAAAAATTTTATCCTTCATTGGTAAATGCTATTTTTAAAGATATTGAAAATGAAGATCATTTGTTTGCTTTAAAGCTTGCATTATTTGAGTTAGAACAAATAAGAGATTCTAAAAATGAAGATGCAAAAAAGAAATTAAGACAGGCTAAAAATAAACTTGATATTATTCAAGCAGCAATTGATTGTTTAGGTAAAAAATAATTAGAGTACCATCCAGTCCATCCTTCTTCTTGTAGATGATGCATTTGACCAAGTGTACATACACTAAATTGAGAAGGTTTTTGATAGATATAATCTTTTATTGATGGACACACTTTATCGTAAGTTTCATACTTTATATTTTTATAATACCATTCATCACTACCTTTAGTATATGTTTTAATATATTCTTTATCGTTTTGTTTAAACTTATCCCATATATAAGATACATCACCAGTCCATGATACAATAGACGAGTTTAGGGGTGTGTGAGCAGGCTCTCTCCACCATGTGTCGTCTAGTAGTGTAAAGTTTTTTCTAATTAGATTAGGTAACTTATCATAGATAAGCATATCTAAATCAAAGTATAAATTCTCACCATCTCTAAATCTATCATACATTTGAAACTTATTAAACCAATTGCCATATAGGTTATCTTCAATAACTTCAAAACTATCATATTTTAGACCAGAGTATTCATCTATCATATGTTTTAAGTTGTCAACATGCCATTGAGTAAACTTATCACCAAATCTACAACAAATTATTCTCATAGCCAATGTTTCTTTATAAAGTCTTCTTTGTGGTCATGTATAGTTTTACCAACACCTGTAAAATGAACAACTTTAATCTTTTCATTTACATCATCAAGTATCATATAGTCTGTATCAAACTTCTTTGAATATATCTTATTCAATTCAACATTATCCATAGTATTATCTGTGTGTCTTCCTAACCACTCTTTAGGTGTTAGTGTTAATTTTATATTATGTTCTTGTACTTTCCAATTTACATAGTTTTGTTCTCCATAGTATTTGTGATGAACAATACCTTTATTATAATAATTTAGTTGCCAAAAGTGTGGATTTAATGAGAAGTCGTCCCATATACTTTTTAGACTACCTGATTTAAACTTATAAAAACCACCATTTAGTTTTAAAGCGTTGTTGTTCCACCATTGTCCATATGATACTAATTCGTTATCATCAACAGGGTGATTTAAAAGATCATCAATATTATTTGTAATAACTTGATCTATATCCATTATGATAATATTGTCGCCTGGTTTTTGACCTCCAAATTGAGGACTAAAAAACTTTAACTTGTGCCAGTGTTTCTTTATACTACTGTGATGGTTATAAGGTAATACTAAATCGGCCTCAACGTCTGTATCACTCAAACATATAAACTCAAAAGGTACTGTACTGTTTCTCTTTAGACTTCTATATAATTTACTTACATAGTCGGGTGTGTAGAAACCTTTGAAATATACAGTACATATTTTAAGCATTATATGTTCTCCAAACAACATCAAATTGTTTATTAATAGTATGACATAGTACTACCTTTTTTGGTATAAAACCTTGTGTTGAAAAAAAATAGTGCCAATTATCATCTAACCATTGAACATTCACTTTGTTTTCTGCAAGTTTAACTGCAAAAAGTGTTTCATTATCCCAACCAAAAAAGTTTGTTATTTTTTTTGGAAACATATCATGGCCTTTTGTTAAGCTAGACATTTCTTTCATATCCGAATCAAAATTATCAAAGTATTTAAGTTCTTGTAAATGTTTTTTACTTACACCAACAATACCTGTGTTTACAACCTTATGTACAGGATTTAAACCTCTATCTAACAACATTGCTTGGGTATTATAGTATTTTGATGTTGGACTACGAATAGTTTGTGAATATTCAGTTACCGCTTCCATCTTAATTACTTTGTGTGTGTTGTGATGAATGGCTATACCTTTTGATAAATCCCAAGTTTCAAAAAAGTTGTCTGATTTCATAGGCACAACATCAAAATCTAAGTATAATATTTCATCATATTGTTTAGATAGTTCATATAGTAAATGTAATTTATAAAAATTAACTACATTATAGGTTGTAAGAAATGGATATTGTGATTTTAATTTGTCTTTATATAATATAAAATTAGTATCATATTCAAACATCTTAAAAGGCACACCTATTTGATCAGCATACCATTGTTTACAAGCTATCAATTTAGTATAATTTTGTTTAAATGCATTTTTAGTTACATAATTTATAGGTGTGTGATTTTCTTTAAGTATATTTTTATCAAATATATCGAGTTCATCTTTGGGAATATCAATATAAAAACTATAGATTATTCTTTTCATATTTACCAATTAGCATAAATCTAATTCCTCTATCATCTTCAATCTTATCTTCAATTAAAACTTTTGTGTTAGTAGGTAGTTGTTTTTTAAAATCATCTAAATCATTTACACAATTAATATGACCTTTTATATCTAACATGTTATTAGATTGAAAAGCAAAATAAGCTTCAGTATTTAGTTCAAGTTCCTTCATTGAACGCATATGTTCACAAGAGGTGTTAATTATTAAATCTGTTTTTTTTATTCTGCTTGAAACAGGTGCCCAATCAAATACGTCATCACATATAAAATCTACATTTTTATAATGATTAAATAATCTATTTTTTGCTATACCTATAACATCTTTATCTTTATCAATTAATGTAATTCTTTTTACTTCTTTAAATGCAGGTATTAATATACTACCATACCAACCACCAAAAATTACTATTTCTGAATTCATTTTTAATATTAGTTGATCTCTAATATGCTTAATTAATCTTTGTTTAGATTTAAACTGATTAGGACTATATGAATCTAAAAGATCATCATTATGTCTGGCCTCTGCCATTATGTTTTTAAATAATTCTAAATCTATCATTTTCTTATTATCCAATCATTTATAACAAGTAAGTCTAACGCTGTTTTCTTAAATGTTCTTATAGCATGTTCAGGTGTTTCTACAATAGGTTCCTGACAATTAAAACTTGTATTCAATAACATAGGAACACCAGTAATCTTATAAAACTCATTTATAATATTGTAAAACTTTTCGTTAAATTCTTTATTGACAGTTTGTATTCTAGCAGTGTTATCTATATGAGTTATACCTGGCACTTTATCAGACTTAACTTTACATATTCTACTCATGTAAGGACTAGGACTATTTGTATCAAAATATTCTTTATAATGTTCTTCTAATACAGCAGGTGCGAATGGTCTAAAGTCTTCTCTCATTTTAATTGTGCTATTGATAATATCTTTTATATCAGGATTACGAGGGTCAGCTAATATACTTCTATTACCTAATGCTCGATTACCACTTTCTGATTTACCTTGAAACCAACCCACTATCTTACCATCGGCGATTGCTTGAGCGACTTCTTTGTAATTAACTCTTTCTTCCCCAACATAATCATACTCTTTACCAGCAAATGTTTCAGCAACATGTATATTGTTATTCAAAGTATAATCAGCATGTTGATACACCCCTATGGCCTGTCCCTCGTCTCCTATTGCTGGTGGAACATGAACATTAGTATAGTGTTTAGTAAATTCTTCATTCATATAACCATTGTATGCTACACCACCTGCGATACATAGATTATCACAAGACTTTAGAGGATAAACAAACTCTTTTATCTTATCTATTGTAAATTTCTGTAGAGTAAATGCCAAGTCATCTATACTATCTAATCGTATATGTTCAAAACGTTTTTGTTTCTTTTCTGTAATAGGTCCGTCTAATATAGTTTCAAATGTATCATAATAGTATTGATTATATTTTCCATAACCAACTTTACCCATAAGTTTACTTGCGCCTAGTGTTCCAAATCCTGTCAAGTTAGACATATGATTCCATAACCAACCAATTGGTAACTTATCTGATAGATCAATTAAGTTCTGGTCCTTATCAAAGAATACACATCTATATTTTGACCCTATACCATCTATCGCTAATATGTCTGATTGTTTATAGCCTGAATTAAGAAAGGCATATGTAGCGTGTGATTGATGATGGTCTATAAAGTAAAGATCATCTTTAAAATAATGGTCCCATAATTTTTTAGGTTCGTAATCAAATATATCTTCTGGTAATATATCTTTACACATTCTAATACCACCATATGTGTAAGTGAATGCTAGAACACCATCTGTCTTTTTGTAATACTCTTTTACAAACTCATCATTTAAACGATAGTCTGCTGGATTAAGTATATCTGATTGATGAGCATACGCTTCAGCATGATAGGGTAGATTATGTTTAAATCTAGTTTCTCGTTCTCTTTGATTATGCCACACACCATCATAGGTATTATGATCATGTAAGTTTAATGCTACTGAATATATTTTCATTATAAGGTTCTAAATAGGTTATAATCTTTTTTGCTTTTAGTTCTATCTAAACTTAGGTTTTTATTCGTAGGTCTTAAAGGATCATTTGGACCTATCCACCTTGATGAATTGATAACAATAAACTTAACACCTATACCATTTGCCATATCTCTACATGCTTCAATATCATTTTCATTAAAGTTAAATACAATGAATTGCCATATTGGTGTATTCTTTAAATACTTAACACTATCTTTCATTATTTCAAATAATTTTTCACCGTCTTGGTTAGTTCTATACTTGTGACTATCTTTAGGAAAACCATCAATACCAAACCACCATTGAGCTCTTGGATTTGCCTCAAAGGCTTTAGGATACCACTTTAAAGGTTTAGCCGCTGATGCGTGATGAACACTAGTTGAGTGATCTTTTCTCTCACGTATCATTTCTAATAACTCTACAAATTTTGGGTGATGAACAGGATCGGATACTTGACCACAAAAATTTATATGAGTAAAAAAGTCAAGCACTTTAGAAAAATCTTCAATAGATATATCTTCACCAGGAACCTTTAGACCCTTACTTGTAAATGAAGTAAATCTTTGACATCTTTTACACTCTAACGGACACCTGTGTGTGATATCAATATTAATTCCTCGTCTGTTAAATAGAGTATTCATCTTATGTATCCTTTACCCTTTTCTCATGGCCAGGTTCATATATTGTTTGTCTTTGAAACTTTGCTTCCTTTTTACATATTTTATGACATTGAGGAAACCCTTTTCCTTTTGCTAGATTTTTATTAAACTCAATCCACTCTGGTTGTAGTAGTATATCTTCTATACTCTCATGTTCTTTAATATTACTAACTGATAATAGTTTCTGATATGATGGATCCAATCTATTGTTTTGATTGTCTAACCAACAACATGGTATTAACTCACCTCTATTAGTAAAACCGTAATTGTGTTGTCTTCGATCAAAACACTTTGGGTCTAACTCATTTAATTTTTCTTTATCTTTATTACTCATTATTCTCATCTATAAATTTAAATATTGTTTCAAAAGGAGGATCAGTATCTTTGTTTATATCTATTGATCCATTTTTCTTATATTCCCATTGATATTTTTTGCCTTTACCTATGGTTTGAATAAGTGCTGGATAAAAATCTATAAACGGCCAATCTTTCCAAGCCTCTATATTAGATGGAAAACAAACATTGTATGAAGTGTCCCAACCTCTATCTAAAACTGCTCCAGTTATTGCTTTTGCTAACATTCCTATTTCTATAGCGCAAGACTCTCTATTATTGCGATTAATAAACTTAGGATCTTCTAATTCCCAATAAGAGTTTGTTGAATCAAATGCTTCTCTATGAAATGCATTAGGTGGTGCAATTCTTGGTGTTGTTATTAAAGTATAGGGTGCTGAATAAATATGATATAACCCTTGATTTGATCTATATGCTTTTCCAGCCTTTCCAAGTTTTGCTATATCAGTATTGATCTTATTTCCTTCACATAGATTCCACAGTTTTTTACTACGATCGGCATTTTGTCCTAAAACAAAAGTTTGATAAGGATATGCTTTTTGTTTTGATGTTACTAATGAATAACCAATTTTTAGTATTTCTTTTATTTCTGTTATTTTTGGTATTATTTCTGTATCATAATCACACACATGTTTTCTATTCTTTAGTGAGTCTTCTATCATATTTTTTATACCTTCTTTCTTTTTTTATATACGTCTTCAATCATTTAATAACCTCGCATATTTTCTTATTGGAAAATGACCTTTTGGTTGTTGCCATTCTGTACAAGTTACACAATAACTTTCGTATTTGAATAGTTGAAAGTTCATCATCTTATCCACATTTTCTTGTGTTAAATCAAATGTCTTAGATAGTTCAGTATTGTTAGCAAACTTTTTACTACAATGAACAATATGTCTTTTCTCAAAATCTATAACTGGTACCATAGGAAAAGAAGCACACATCTTACGATCAATCTCGGCTGCTTGTATTACATCTGTAAATAGTTTTGATCTACCATTGAAAGCTTTCCACATAGTATTCTTATGATCTAGTTTTTTTATTATTTCAGGATACAAGTGATTGAACGCATAATAGTTTGGTGTTCTAACTACTACGTTATAATTATTCATATCATTTTCAGGAACAAAATCAAAGTTACCTAATTTCTTAACCCCATCTTCATACCAATCCAATATATTATGTTCAACATACAGTATATCTTTGTCTTCTAGTATATGAGGATATCTCTTTCTTACAAATGAATTAGATAATACTGAACAAACAAAATTAGGATACTTCTTAATCTCATTAATCACTTCATCTAAATTTTTAATTAAACCAGGCTCACCACCTAATAGATTAACTCTGACTTTGTAATCTTTTAGGAACTCTAACGTTTGTTTTAAGAAATCCATATCAACAGTAAGGTTTCTCATCTCTAAAGTATAACTTGTACAGTAATGACAGTCCTTATTACAGGACATAGATAGAAAGAAGTCTATCGCCAAATAGTTACTTTGTATTTCTTCTAAGCTTTTCATAAAATTTATTAAATGCGATCTTTATTTTTCTAGGATTGTTAAATGTCACTTCTTCAACATAACCTGGTGTTTGAAAACACTTCTCTATTATATAGTCATAGATTGGTTCAGTGGTTTCACTGATTAGACTTTCATCTATATAATCATCACCTATCAGTTTCTTCATGTTGTTTAAAAATTTAGTTTCTTCATGGTCTAATACAATAAGAATTATATTAACAACTTTACTGATCTCGGCGTCTGTCATAAAAGGATCAATAGGTAAAGTCAATATAGTATTACTTGTTGTTTTAGAGTTATACATACTATCCGTTCTGTGATAGATAGAGTTATACATTATATTCTCTGATAGAGGTTTATCGTAATGAACCTTTGCGTTAAGTTTATCTTTTAACTCATCTCTAATTTTTTTGTTTGGTAATCTGATAACATACTTGTGATAGTTATGATTAAGACCATTGGTTGTTGGTTGAATAATCACATAGTCTTTTAATTGTTCATCATACTTTTTAGCAATTGCTTGTCTTTTTGTTTGATATTCATTTATCTTTTTTAATCTATGATCTATAAACGTAGCATTCATTAATAACATTTTAGAGTTATAACCTAACATTTCATTGTTACCATGTTTTCTTAATTTTCTAATTGTTTCAGCGTGTAGTTTATTGTCTGTTAATACAGCACCACCACCAGAAATACCAGCGATAACTTTATTAGCATTGAAACTTAATGTACTGATATCGCCAATTGACCCAGCCTTTACATCATTCAAACTGGCACCTATTGATTGAGCAGCGTCTTCTACAAATGCGATATTCTTTTCTTTACAAAAATCTATTATATCTTTTGTTTCTGACATGTTACCGAATAGATGTGGATATACAATTGCTTTTGTTTTATTCGAATACATATTCTTTATACTAGCAAGTGACAAGTGATAAGACGATATATCAATATCACAAAACACAGGAGTTGCGCCAACCATTGATATACATGACGCTGTAGATATCCAAGAGAAGTTTGTAGTAATAACTTCATCGCCTGGTTTGATACCTAGACTGATTAATGAGAAGTGTAAGGCGTCTGTTCCATTACTACAAACAACAGCATAGTTTCTTCCTGTTAGTTTCATAAGACTTTTCTCTAAAAACTCAACATTCGTTTCCTGTTCTTTTTGCATAGTAGTATCAAAAAGTTTTAGGTATTCTTCTTTGTTTAGTACGTAATCTTTATGCCAACTGTCCATTATTTTTTTTCTATTATATTATATTCTTGTAATAGTATATTTATCTTATCACAAATAGCGATATGTCCTAGTTCATTCGGGTGGTTATCCAAAGGTGATACTCTTATTTTTGAACGTCTATTAGTCCATATATCAAGTTTATCTTTAAATCTCCATCCTCCAAATTTTTTTACTGGAGGCCATCCCATAAATTTAGATGTATCTAATATCTTCTCATATTCTAGTACCATTTGCCATATTATTCTTTCATCTTTTGTTTTATTCCCTGGATATTTGGATTGAACATCAGGATCCATTCCCTCAAAGACTTCTTTTTCACTAGGCCACAAACCTTGTAAATAATGTTCAAAAAGTTCTATCATTTGAAATTGAGCATAAGGTAAATTATATCTTTCGCATAGTATTTGAAAATCTAAATAATATCCTAAAGACCTTTCGACCCACCATAGTAAATTACCATGAGGATCAACTCTTACATCTCCAATTTTCAGTGGCCAATTGTAACCTTTTTTAAAATCTTTTCTAGGTGCTTGTGACCAAGCAGCAATAACTAAACCAATTTCACTTTTATCCTTTATCTTAACTATTTCATTTCGTAGAGATGTATAGATATATTCATTACCTGAACCACAATTTCCCAAATTGATAACTTTCATACCTAGTTTCTCTCCTAATAATTCAGGCCACTTTTTATAACTAAAGTCCATATCTGGGTGAGATACAGAATTAAAATTAGCATCAGTATTACTATCGCCACTAACTATCAGATACTTCATTGAATGCCCAATCTTTTTCATAACACCAGAAACACTGCCAACACCATTCTGTAAAATTATTTGTTTGCCAACTACCACCTACACACGATCTTGTTATGGGATATAAGTCGTCCATTAAATTATTTTCTTTGAATACTCCAGCAACAAATCTTTTGTTTACATTTAGAAAAGGTTGATATACATTATATTTTAACTCTGGCTTGTCATGTACATCACGTCTAACTTCACCTTGTACTCGATTAATTTCATATTCACCAAAATTACGATTAGGGTGATGTTTTTTCATTTTATCTGCGAAACCCATTCTTACATCTATGGGTGGATTAGCAGTCATACCATCAACCCTTAATGGTTTATTCAAACTATTCATATAATTATTGTTGTTAGTATCTAACTGTATCATTTTTGACATTTGCGTCAATGTATTATTATTATATCGAGGTATATCATTAATACGTTTTTTTGCTTCTGGATAAAAACTAACGTCTAAATCATTATATGAACCAACTTCTATATCATTAATCTTTGAGTGAGGAAAACGTTTCTTAATAAAGTTAGATATCTCAATGGCCGCATCAGCGTCTTTAGGAGCGTTTTCATCTCTACATGTTAAAGGGTATATTTCAATATTAGGAAAATATTTAGCAGTTAAGTAAAAAATTGTTGCGGAGTCACAACCTCCAGATAATGATATTACAATACGTTTTGGTAAAAAATTATCATCATAGTCAACTTTATCAATAGCTCTTTCTTTATATTCTGAACTATCAAGTAAATCTTTTAGATTATTATATAAGTTAACCGTTTGATTTCCGTATTTTAAAATCATTAATCTATTGTTACCTTTATATTTTTTTCAAAAGATTTTGTATTTTATTTTTACTTTGTGTTAAGCATACAGCAGGTCTATTCCAATAAACACTACCACCATCTTTTTTGTATTTATCTCTTAAATAAATCACCTCTTTACCTAACCATTTACATTCTTGTATTATTCTTGGTGCAGGATCAAAGTTTGGTTTTGTATAAACGTATTTTTCAAATATACCTAACAGATTTTTTACTGGAACATAGACGTGATTTAGTTTAGCATTTAAATATTTGTCTTTGTAAGCTATAATACCGTGTGATGAATAATCTGTTATATATTTTTCTACTTCTTTATAATATATTTCATTTGTACCTAGAAACAGATACTTAAATTGTATATCTGATTTAATTGTTTTGTATATACTAAAGTTTATTATTTTTTCAAACTGTTTTCCTATGCCATTAGGATAAACATCATAATCGCATAAGTCGTATATCTTTTTTGGTTTAAAATAATCTACGGCGTTTGAATATTCTTTAGGATGATTTTCTGAATATACAGATATGAGGTTACCACTAAACAACAAATGTAAAGTAAGTAATTGATCATTTGTGTATGAGCTTTTGTTCAAGTATGCTAATGTCAACATACTTCTTCCTAGTATTAATGTTATATCGTTTGATGAAGGTGTATAAAAGTTAAATACCACATTTTCGTATTTTATATAACATTCATTAATAGCATTAATATAGTCTTGTTGACTAAATTTGTGATGTGTCAAAATTACTAGTTGACTTTTAATGCCAATTGAGTTAAGATAGCAACAGTGTTCATAACTATAATGAAAGAGACCATCACCAGGCTTACTTGTACACACTATATTTACAATTTTCATATATATATTATAACACATTTTGATAAATTTGTCAATATTTATCGTCTAAATAAGTATATGAAATTCTATATTACTGGTACTCGTAGAGGCCTTGGTAAAGCATTAAGCGAAAAATATGATACAGTTGATGACTTAAATAATTGTGATATATTCATTAATTGTAAGCACGATGGTTTTCAACAAGTAGAATTGCTTTATAAGGCTGCAAAACTTCATAAAAAAATAATCAATATAGGGTCTGCAGGAAGTGATTGGATAAAAGGTCATAAAGAAATGTATAGATATGGTATTGAAAAGAAAACACTAAAAGATGTAAATGAACAACTTTACTATGAAGGTGTTGATACTTGTATAATTAACTTTGGTTATTTTGACTCACCAAGAAGTGCTAATATAGACAGTAAAAAAATGTCTATTGATTATTGTATTTCAATTATAGATTGGGTGTTAAATCAACCACATAGAGTCAAAGAGATAACTGTATGTCCTTAGATATAGAAAAAATAAAAAGTGAACTAAAGCTATTACCTAAGTTTGATGAACAAATTTGTCTTCAAGGTACCAAAGATAATTTAGATCCATTTTGGGGTGTGGGTAAATGGAATGAGAAATATGAATTGGGATATAAAGAAACAGATTTTAACACATTTATTTTTGATCTACCTTACATTAATAGTATTTTATCAGATTTAAAAATGTATCGTACCAGAGTAATGAATTTAAAACCTAAAACATGTTATACTTATCATAAAGATTTATCAAAAAGAATACACATACCTATTGAAACAAATGAAAGTTGTTTTATAATTATAGATAAACAAATTTTTCATTATCCTGCAGATGGTAATTATCATGTAGTTGATACAACAAAAAATCACACAGCATTAAACGCCTCAAAAAAAGATAGAATACATATAGTAGGGGTTATATAAATAGTATTATGAGTTATACATTTAGAACCGTTTATCAAAAACCAAACGAAGGTGTTGAAATTAACTTTTGGAACAATGACATATTAGCTTTGATTGATAGTTATTTTGACCAAGGTAAAATAACACAAAAACCTGTTAAAACTGTTGATGGTTTAGTAGAAGCTTGGACAACAGTCTTTGTAGATCAAGCTGCCTATCTGGAATTTATAAATGAACCGGTTAATGCACAAAACGGCCAAAATTTAGAAAACTTTTGTTCTGAAAATTTAGTATCTTATAGTTTAGAGGGTCAATAGAATATAATGGATTGGTTATTTGCTATTTTTATAGGTGTCATTTGGTCCGAAATAATTTCACACTTAGGTGCTAGTATTTTATTACATAGACATTATTGTCACAATCAGTTTAAAGTTCCTGTATGGTTTGAAGTGTTAAGTCTTTCAATGCTGATGATTGCATGTATAAGAACACCCATTGGTTGGATTGCAAGCCATCGTATGCATCACAAACATTCAGATGGTCCAGAAGACCCTCATGCATCTAAGTATGTAGGTTTTTGGAAAGTATTATTTACAACATGGGATATAAAAAATATACCAAGTAAATATGCTAGAGATTTGTATAAAAATCCTAGACTAGTTTTTTGTCACAAATACTGGTTACATATTTTAATTTCAGTAAATATAATTAGTTTTTTAATTAGTCCGTACTTTTGGATAGCATTTTGTGTTGTACCATTTGTATTTGCTAAAATAGGATTTGGTTTATTAAATACAGTAGGTCATAGAACACCAGGCGGTGCCAATGTGCCATGGTTAAACTTTTTTATTGCAGGTGAAGGATATCATAGAAATCACCATGACAATTTTAAAAGAATACGATTACACAAATACGATACAGGTGGTTGGTTAGCAGAGAAGTTATTTAAGTAATATATATTATATTGATTTTTAAATTATGAATACGACAGCAGTATCTTTTAGTTATAGTGAAAGCTCTATGAGTTATAGAGGTCTATTATTAATGGACCACTACATCAAATTTTCAAACATCATTAAATTAGATTTACCTATTTGCAATTCAAATAGACCAGACGGTATTATTCCTAAAGAGGTAGAAGCTATAGACAATATATTAAGTAAAAGTGATAAATTAGTTTTTTCTATACCTGAATACACTGGTCATTATTGTGTAGGTTTTAAAAATCTTATGGACTGGTTGGTTGTAAAGGCATATTATAATGCAGATTTAGGCCAACAATATTCAATATCAAATAAAGAAATATATGTTGTTTCATTTACACCTGCTAAAAAGGGTGCAGGCGACAGACATTTTGATATGACAAAACAATTGTTAGAAAAGTTGGGTGGTAACGTAAAAAAAATGTTTGTAAAACATGATTGTTGGGAAAAGTTAGTACCAGATAATTACAAGTTTGTTGAAAATGAAAGTAAAGAAATAATCAAAAAAAATATGCTAGATCAAGTTGATGATTGGCAGAAAAAATATAATGAATGGGATAGTAAATGGAAAAAATAGATAGTAAAGGTCTTTATATTTTAAAAGATAATAAAATTGTACCATACAATATAAATGATAGATTGAAAATTATATTATGTGGTATTCCTGGTGCATTTACAAGCACTTGTACAAATAAACATCTTCCAGGGTTTGCAGAAAAATTAGATAAGTTAAAATTATTTGGTGTAGATAAAGTAATATTTGTAAGTGTTAATGACGCATATGTCATGGATGTTTGGAATAAACAACATGGTCATTCTGAAATAGATAGTGTATCTGATCCATTGGCAGTGTTTACAAAACATCTTAAAAAAGATGTTGATTGGGGAGACAGTTTTGGTGTGAGATGCAATAGATTTGCATATTTGATTGAGAACGGAGAGTTAACAAAAAAGTTTAATGATCCATTTATTGAAGGAGTTTTAGAAGAACTATGATAAAAAATATTGCTGAGTATGTTGATACAAATCCTGATATGGATTTGATTAAATCACTTTTTGATCAAGTTAATGCTGACTATTATAATAGTTTTGGTAAAACACAATGGATAAGTTATTCGTTAGAGGATCGTGCAACAGGTGAAGACAAATACATTGAAACATTTAAACCTTTGCTTGATCAACACAAAAAAGTTCACCCACATATAAAAAGGAGAGATACAGGTTTTAATTTTAGTGATGATGTAAAAAAAGATTTGTATGCACACGCAGATATTGACTTTCATTTAGAACATCCTAATTATTATAATTTAGTAATACCTGTTTTTGGTAAATCTGTTATAGAATATTTTGAAACCAATAGAGATGAAATATTTTTACCAGAAAAAGATGTTCATGGTCATTGGTATTATTGGGAATTTAAAAATAGAACTGCTATGAATAAAGAAGATTATGAAAATTTCTTACAAGAAAAAAAGATTGGAGAAATTGAAGTTTTTGATAAACCTATACTGTTAGACACAAACATCATGCATAGAGTTATAGTAACAGAAGCACCAAGATGTGCTTGGGTAACTAGATGGAATAATATACCTAAAGACGTAAGCTTTCAAGAATTTAAAAAAAAGGTAGAAAATATATTATGATTTGGGCTAAAGAATTTAAAGTTAGTATGCCAGAAAACTTAAAACTTGTGGCACATGATTATATCAAGAATTATAATTACGAACCTTTTAATACATATAAGTCAGTTGCTAATTCTAAAATGTGGGTTATACCACCTCTCGGAAAAAATAGAATAAGATTAGATGATGGTGGAGCGAGTAATAAATTATCTAACGTAAGAGAATTAGTAACAAATATAACAGGAATTGCATTAGAAGAAAAAACACCTATATTAGCCATATGGAGATATGATAATAATTTTAAACGTTGTCCTGTGCATATAGATGATGGTGGAGAACATACTGCTTCAATAGTGACATGTATATCAGGCAGTTTTAAACTTCATTTACATAAACATGATGATGAAAATTCAGATATTATAAAAACTATAACTATTGATAAAAACAAATTAGTAGCTTTAAACAATACTATTTTTCCACATTCTGTTGAAGGCCAGGGTGATCTTATTGTTTTTGGAACTTCTAAACAAACTAATATAAAAGAATATTTTAATGAAATATAATTGGTGTTATACATGGGATATGGATGTAGATCAATATAATCTATTACCATTTATTGATAAAAATAAAAAAGATAATAAAAACTATTGGGCAATATGGGAAAGAGGATCTTTTTCACACGAAACTCTTTCATTGAGAACCATGTTAGAAGAACATATTGGTCCTATAGAATATATGGGTGTGTGGGATTACTTTGAGGGATTTGTAGATGACCAAGGACCCCATATTGATGGTGGTAGTATAGATTCTGCTGTAATATTTTTATGTCCTCGAGGTGAATTAACAGTTACATTACACGATAAAGAAACTAAAGAAATTTTAGACACAAAGGTTCTTAATAATACTAATGCTATGTCTTTGTATCATACAAAGTTTATGCATGATATAAAAGGTGTAGGTGATCTTATTGTATTTGGATTGTCAAAAAACTTTAATGCTGAATCTTATTTTTTAAAAAAGGATATTTAAAATGAAACAACTATATAAAACATGTGAAGATATAAAAACTTTTAATGATGAACATATTAAAAGACTAGCTAAAGATATACACCAAAACGGTGTAGCAGTATTATATAATCAAAATTTAAAAGAAACTGATTACATAAATGTTATGAAAAAATTTGGTGAATGTGAAACGCCTAATTTGTTTATGAACCCAAAAGAATATCCAGAAATCTTTTTAGTTACAGGTAAAAAAGTAGATGGTAAAAAGATAGGTATGTTTGGTGATACAGAATTAGGCTGGCATTCTAATGGTAATTCAAGACATCTTATAGATAAAATATTGATTGCTTTATATTGTGTAAAAGAAGATATCAATACAACTTTAAGTGTTTGTAATACTCAACAACCCTTTTATGACATGTCTAAAGATGAGCAAGAGTATTATCGTTCAATAACTATCAGACTTAAATTTAAAAACAATACAATATATGATTTAGAAGAAGGTGACCCCGAGTTAGAGTTTATGAGTAAGAATAAAGGTAGTATTCGTAAGTTAGTCGGTGTACATCCACACACAGGTTTAGAATACTTTTATTTTCCTTATCACTTTATTTGTAAGGCATGGGAAGGCAAGAAACAAATTGACCATGAAAAACTTATAGAAGGATTAATGCCAAAGATATTTAAATCTCAATATCAGTATCATCATATATTTAAAGAGGGTGATTTACTTCTTATGGACCAATTTACAAGTTTACATAGAAGAACACCTGTCATGGATAACAATCGTTTATTATGGCGAATAGCATCGGATTTTAATAATGTCTATAAGTAAAGAAGTTCCTTGGCCAAAAATTGTAACTACATCTGGTGAAATACCAATGAAAAAAAGATATGCATTTAGAGATATGTCTTATCTTGATACACTAGAGGCACGACCTATTTTTGAAACACAAGCAGATATAGTAATTAAAAATGGTTTTAAAGGTATTGTAGATGTTGGCTGTAGGCATGGACCTATTAATGACTTTTTATATGATAAAAATTATAAAGAGTATGAGTATTATGGTTTTGATACATCACCTGAGCCTATAGAGTTAGCACAAAAAAGGTGGCCAAACTACCAATATGAAGTTAGAGATTGGGCAACATTAAAAAAGGTTAATTTTAATGTTGATTGTATAATCTTTAGCGGTGTGTTATTGTATGAAAAAGACCATTATAAAATGTTTACAGATATTATGAAGTTCTATAATTGTAGTAATGCAATAATACAAGAACCTTATCACGAACAAAAATATTATGAAGAAAGATTGAAACTTAAAACTATTACAAATGATATGCAACAATATAGTTTTTGGGAAAAACACATTGTAGAGGCAGAAATTTTTTGTGGTAGAAGATTAGTCGCTCATGCTAAATTATTATGATAGTAAAAAGATATTCAGAGGATCCTAACAAATACTGGCCTTTAATTGAGAGATTTAGATTACAAACTTTTAATGAAGGCAATAATAGTATAACTTATAAAAAATATAATCCTGATAATCCTAATATAGAAACGTGGATGTGTTTTAAAGATGATAAGTTAATATCAATATCAGCTGCTGAAAGTTCACACTATACAAACGATCCAACTGTAGCAGTACGAGTTTGTCGTTATCATATCTTAAAAGAATATAGACATACTCATTGTGGATTAATTATGGCTGAACACCAGATAGAGTGGGCAAGAGAAAAAGGATTTAAGATACTTTACATTACACATGACATTAAAAATAGAGCAATAAATAATCTATATCAAAGAAAAAAAAAGATGACTGATACTGCATTTAAAAAATTTATAAATGGAGAGTGGTACAAAAATTTAAAATTAGAAACAAAGTTTTTGTTTAAAACAGGTACAATGTTACAGTATGTTTATAGTATTAGATTGCAAGGCGATTACAACTGGCAACCTAAATCAGATTTTATAGTAGAAGGAGAACACAATGGAGAAATTATCGAAACACAATCTACCAACAATAGCTAATTTAAATTTAAATATTAATTTAGCACAGTTAAGAAAGACAACTGATTTAATAGCAGATACGTTTGTTGACGTTAGGTCTGCTAATCCAATGTTATGTATGAACCATGAAGATTTGGTAAAAAGTGTATATGATAATTTTGAACAGATAAATTTAACAACACCTAGTGAAATTTTATCTCATACAACAAGTATAAAAGAAAGATTAAAAAGAAAAGAAGAACATTTATATAATGTGCCAACTGAAATTTATAAAGGTAGTTATTTTGAAAATATTGTATCTCAATGTAAAGCGCCTGCAAGTAGAATAAGAATAACAAAATTAGCGCCTGGTAAAATGATACCTTGGCATGTTGATTATGATGTAAGTTATGGTGTTAGATGTATAGTGCCTATATATGGTGACAATAATGTAATTAATTTATTTAAAAGAAATGATAAGATTGAAGCGTATAACCTTGAAGATGGACAAGCATATTTTTTAAATATTGGTTACAAACATGCTGTTGTAAATATGAGTAAAAAACCTAGAATAGCTTTAATGTTTACTTTAGACGGTACAGACGACTTACTGAATATATGAAGGAAAAATTAAAAGATAATCGTTGGGTAGACGTACCAATATTTAAAGAAGTAAAAGATATAATAAGTCAACAACTAATTTCAGATACTTATTATAAAAGAGGTAGTGGTCATGCAACAAATGATTTAAATAAGGTAGAAGAATTACATAGAAAATGGGTAAGTGAAATAATAGATTTATCAGATTTCAATTATTGTTATTTTACAAATGGTACAACAGATGCTATTCATCATTGGGTAATGACAGAGAAAAGACCTTGGCAGAAACTAGAAGGTGAATATGAATATGCAGAAACTATAGGAACAAAACCTACTGTTTGTTGTGATGTGCCAGGACAATATATGAATGACTTAGGTCGATCAGCATTACCAAGAAAAGTAGACAATGATAAACCAATGTATCTAAGTATACCATCAGCCGCAGACGGCAACTACTTTGATATGGGTGAGATTAATTCACCAGTGATATTAGATTGTACTTATGTAGGTTCAACAAATATTCAAAGAATAAATCTACCAAAAAATACTGAACAAGTTTTTTTTAGTTTTTCTAAAGGATTTGGTCTTATAGGTCAACGACTTGGATTAGTATATACAAAAGAACCACATTCTACACTTGACAGATTAAAAAGATTTGAGAATTGGAATTATAATGGCGTTAAAACTATAGAATTAATAATAAGTAATTTTAAAGTTGATGAAATGTGGAATAAGTATAGAGAAAAACAAGTACAAATTTGTAATGAATATAGCTTTAAACCGTCTGATTGTTTTTATTTAGCAACCACTAGAGATGAGTATTATGCTGAAAGACGTAGAATGAAATGGAATGATACAGCAAGAATTTGTATAACACCATTGTTAGAAAATTTATGAGTAAACAAATAACAAATTATACAGATAAAGAGTTAACAAAATTAGTTTATAAAATTGTTAATGAAGGCTCTGTTGTTTTACATGAACAAGATTTAACAAGACAGCAACTCGCTCAAGTTTGTGCAAGAATAGGTGAAGTAGAAGAATTGGACTACTTTATGAATCCAAAAGACTCACCACAAATAAGTATTGTGTCAGGTGCTGTTATTGATGGCAAACCGATTGGTATGTTTGGTCCAACAGAGCTAGAATGGCATGCAAATGGTACTGGAAGATATAACTTTAAAGAAATTTGTGTAGGATTATATTGTGTTGAAGAATGTATAGATACTGTTCTTTCAATTGTAAATCAACAATATGCTTTTGAAAATTTATCTGAAGAAGATAAAAATTATTATAGAAGTATAGATATAAATCTCAATAATGAAGGTGATCGAGCACGAATATGGAGAGATGATGGTGTCTATTCTAAAGCATACAAAAATGTTGGTGAACAAAACTTTAGAACAGGACAAAAACATTATAAAGAAGAAATAGATAGACGACCTTTAGTTGCAAAACATCCTGTAAACGGCAAAGAATATTTGTATCCTATGTTTATCTATCTATATAAAGCATGGTATAGAGATGGTAAAGAGATAGAAAATTTTAAAACATTTTATAATAAATTATGGAATGATGTAACTAGATCAAAATATATGGTACATCATGTTTTTAGAAAAGGTGACTTGTTGTTTATGGATCAATTAATTACAAGTCATAGAAGATCAGCTGTAAAAAATAAAGACAGGCAGTTATGGAGAACAGCATTTGATTATTCAAAATCAATTGAAAATTACAAACCTATAATTTTTGACAAACTTAAATAATGTATTATAAATAGTAGTATGGCAGCGATAGCAAACTTAATAGTGGAACAAGGTGCAACTTTTAGTTCATCAATAACAGTTAAAGACTCGGATGGTAACGCATTAGACTTAACTGGTTATACTGCGTCTGCAAAGATGGCACTTGGCTACAGTTCAACAAGAACAAGAACTACTATTACAACTACAATCAATGAACCAACAACAGGTGTTGTTGCTTTATCTTTAACTGCTGATCAAACAGCAGCTTTAGATGCACCAGCACGATATGTTTATGACGTTGATATAACTGCGTCAGATAGTACGGTCACTAGAGTTATTGAAGGAATAATGACTATAAGACCAAATGTTTAAATTATAATATATAAAGAGGAAAATTATGAGTTCTGAAATGAATACAACACAAACTTCTACACAAGAGCAAACTTTTAATATTGATGGTAAAGACTATAAAAGAAGTGAATTGTCACAAAAATGTTTAAATAGTATTGCAATAAGACAAGACCTACAAAACACTAGATTAAGACTTTCTGTTGAATTGGAGAAAACAGACGTTCTACAAAAACATTATGATAGTATAATTGCTGAAGAAATAAAAAGTGTTGATACTAAGGAAAATGTTGTAAAATAGTCATTGTATATTGCCTAACAATTATAAATATTAGAAAAATTATAATTTTTTAAAGGCAATAATGGCAAATATCACTGCTAAAATTAATACAACTACCTCAGCAGGACCTAAACAGGTATCTGTTACGGTACCATCAGCTTCAACTAGATTAAATAGTTTGGCTGATGTAAATGTATCAACATTAAATGATGGTGCATTATTACAATATGACAACAGTTCTAAAAAATGGGTAAGTCGAAATGACATACTAACTGAAAGTGGAAACTTAATTCTAAACGGTGGCACATTTTAAAGGGAGAGATAAATGGCAACAATAATAAAAATTAAAAGAACCACAGGCGCTACGGCACCAAGTGGTCTTAATCAAGGAGAGCTAGCTTACGTTTACGATACTTCGGCAACTAATGCTGGTGCAGGCGGTAATGGATATAGATTATTCATTGGTGACCCAACTTCAACTTCAAACGCTGCAATAGAAATTGGTGGTAGATACTATACACAATTGTTAGATCACACACCAGGTACTCTTACAGCAAGTTCTTCAATCATAACAGATTCAAATAATGCAATTGATGATCTTTACGTTGGTAACAACGCAACTACAGGTGGTTCAATTAAGTTAAATCAAGCAACTAACAATGGTGCTGGATACATAGCACTTAAATCGCCAAACAGTTTATCATCAAATGTAACTTATACTTTATCAAGCACATATTCAAGTGGTCAGTTTTTGACTATTGATGGTTCTGGTAACATGTCATTTGCTGCTGTTCCATCAGGTTCATTTACTATTTCTGATGGTTCTACTACAGATACATTTACTACTGGTCAAACTTTAACGTTTACTGGTGGTACAGGTATTGACACAACTGTTTCTAACAATGAAGTTACTTATGCTATTGATAGCACAGTTGCTACAGCTTCATCAACACACACGTTTACAAATAAAACTTTTGACGCAAACGGCACAGGTAACTCTTTATCTAACGTAGAGGTTGCTGATTTTGCTGGTTCAGCTATCATTTTAGAATCTGAAGGAATTAGTTCTAACGATAATGACACCACTCTTCCCACATCAGCGGCTGTAAAAGATTATGTTGATACACAAGTTAGTGCAGTAGCTTCTTGCGATTTTACACCAACATCAAGTAATACAAACATTGTAATTAACGATTCTCAAAACACTACAATGACAGGTACTAATAATACTGTTGTTGGTAATTATGCTGGTTGTTCTTTAACAACTGGTGGAAATAACACTTTAATTGGAGCTAATACAGGTAAATATATTACAACAGGTGGTGCTAATATTGGCGTAGGACAATTTGCTGGAAAAATAACTGATGGATGTCGAAACATTACTTTGGGTAATGTTTCTTTTTCATGTGCTTCCTCTGGATTAGACAACGTAACTGTTGGTACATACTCTGCTAGTTATTTAGGACAAAATGTATCGTCCAAAGGTAACGTAGTTATTGGTAACTATGCAGGTAAATGGACATCTACATCTCAATATAACATTGCTATAGGACATAAATCTGCTTACGGCGCTTATGTTAGTGGCGCTGGCTTCTATGGTAACATTGCAATGGGTTACAATTCAGGTAACTCTAAAAACAGCGCTAATATTACAATAGGTCATTGTGCAGGATATGCCAACAATTCAGGTATATCTGGTTATGGTAACGTTGGTATTGGTCATAAAGTTTTCCATGGATGTGGAATGACAGTAAGTGCATATTCAAACACCGCTATTGGTAATTATGCATTGACTACCTTAAACACTGGTAGAACTAACACTGCTGTGGGTGATTCATCAATGATGTGTAATCAAGGTGGTGATGGTAACGTAGCAGTTGGAAACTTTTCTTTAAGAGATAATGTGACTGGTAGTGATAACATTGCAATAGGTAAATATACAATGTCTTCTTTTACTACTCCAACAAACTTGCAAAAAAACGTTGCAATTGGATCTCAAGCGGGATGTACTTTTAATGATGCACAATGTCACGTTGTTTTAGGATACGGTGCTGGAAGGACCACAACCACAGCAACTAATAATATAATAATTGGTACTTATGCTAGTGCATCTACTGCTACAGCAAGTAACGAAATTACTTTAGGTAACACATCACATAATCTATTAAGAATACCTGGTATTAGTACTACATCAGGTAAATTATTAGTTCACAATGGTTCTGGTTTTGTTGAAGGTGATGTTGATGCTGATAATACAACTGTATCTAATATTGAAGTAGATAACTTTAAAGCATCTGCTATTGTAACTGAAGGAGAAGGTATTAGTTCAAACGATAATGATACAACTATTCCTACTTCAGCTGCTGTTAAAGATTATGTTGATAGTTCAGTTACAGCACAAGACTTAGACTTCCAAGGTGATTCAGGTGGTGCATTATCTATTGA